>Ga0256841_1000025_pt1 | contig 189904 bp, 195 predicted proteins | sample 356308metaG_FD_185971 | JGI IMG/M metagenome (GOLD analysis project Ga0256841, IMG submission 185971) | Hydrothermal vent microbial communities from Mid Atlantic Ridge, Atlantic Ocean - 356-308 | ecosystem: Environmental > Aquatic > Marine > Hydrothermal vents | place: Atlantic Ocean: Mid...
CGGGGATCCCGGTGATGTGATCGTGGCGGGGGACTGGGACGGGGACGGGGACGACACCGTGGCGGTGTATCGGCCGTCGACGGGGTCGTTCTACGTCAACCTCGACAACGCCCCCGGCACCGCCGACGCCACCCTCCTGGCCGGCAGCGGGTTCGACGGCGTCGCAGCCGGTCGATGACCCCGCGCCCGTAGACTCGGCGCACTAGCAGCCGAACGGAGCTCCCATGACGACATCGACCAACGGGTCCCCCGACCCGACCCCCTTCCGCGACACCGTCGAGGCCGACACCGTCAAGATCCAGCAAGGCGGCGCCGGACGCATCGAAGCCAGAACGGTCTCCATCACCCAAGGTGGAGCCCAGAGCATCGAGGCGAGCCACGTCGACATCGACCTCGGAGGCGCCGCCGTCATCTCCTCCGAACACGCCGACATGGACCGCACCGCGGCGGCCGTCGTCGTCGCCGACGACGCCGTCATCCGCGACTCGGCCCCCGGCATCGTCGTCGCCAACCGGGTTGTCTCCGACCGCACCCGGATCGGGGTCCTACTGGCGGGGACGATCGAAGGCCAACCCCGTGTCGCCGTCGACGCCCGCGTCGCCGCCGCCGCAGGGGCCGCCTTCGCCGCCACCATCTTCGTCCTCAGCCGGATCTTCCGCCGCTGATCACACCACCGCCGCCACATGGCGGCAGGGATCGGCGACGAATCGATCGCGCTCGACCACTCGGTGGGCGCCCGCGGCCCGCAACGCCGCCGACCGCAGATCGGTGATCCCGGCACCGAAGACCACCACGAACGCGCCCGCGTCGACCAGCCCCCGCACGAGATCGGACACCGCCGTGTGCCGATCGTCCACCACCCCCAGGCGCGGGCGGGCATCGAGACCCGCCAGGCCGGCCCGGTTGCGCACCACCCGCGGCGCGTACCCGCAACCTTCGAGCGCCGCGACCACGACGCCGCGCACATCGGGCTCCGCGACCACCACCGCCACCGGACGGAGCGGACCGGGATCGGGTGCCGCGCGAGGGGCGACCGCGTCGGCTTTGGCCATGCCCCACCGAAGATGCGCCTGCCAGGCTTCCTCCCCCAACACCGCCGACGACGCCGGTTCACCGGCCGGAACGGCACCGGCCGCGACCACGCCGTCTTCGACACACCGCGCCACGAACCGCGCCACGACGTCCCGTACCACCTCCATCGGAGCGATCCGCTGATCGGCGAAGGGAACGGCGAAGCCTTCGAACGCAGCCTCGAGGTCGCCAACGGCCGCCTCGAGCCTCTCCCCACACCGGTCCGGATCGGCGCCGGCGGCAGCGACGAGCGACGTCAGGTAGCCGGGGAGCGCAGCCACGAAGGCGGCACGCATCTGTTCAGCCACCGGTTCCATCCGCCGAAGCTTACGGAGATGAGGCCACGTCGGTGCTCGCCGGGCCTACCATCCGACGACCGAACCACGGGAGATACGATGAAGAAGTTGATGGTCCTCGCCGCCCTCCTCGCGGTCCTCGCGACCGCCTGTCGCGCCGAGGTGCTGATGGGACTGGACGTCCAGGAGGACGGATCCGGGTCGATGACGATGGAGGTCGGCGTCGACGAAGAGCTCCAGGGCCTCCTCGAGATGGGTGGAGGATCCCCCGACGACCTCCTCGGTGATCTGTCGATCGACGCCCCCGAAGGCGCCGAGACCACCCAGCGCACCGAAGGCGACATGACCTACTACGGCGTGAAGATCGACTTCGCCGACCCGGCCGAGCTCGAGAAGTTCATGACCGAAGGCGGCAACGACGCGTTCGAGGAGTTCGCCTTGGTCGTCGACGACGGCGGAGCCGAACTGCGAGCCCGGATGAACGTCCCAACCCAGGACCTCGGCGACGCACCGTTCGACCCCTCTCAGATCACCGACGAGTTCTTCTCCGCCAAGTTCGTGGTGTCGCTCCCCGGCAAGGTGGTCGAGTCCAACGCGGACGAGACCCTCCCCGACGGGCGCCTCGTGTGGGACCTGCCGATCACGGGCGGCGAGAAGGAGGTCTTCGCCCGCTCCGAGACCGGCGGCGGCGCACTCACCCTGCTGTGGATCATCCTCGGGGTGATCCTCGTCATCGCCATCGCCGTGGCCGTCGTCATCGCCGTGTTGCGCAACCAGCAGCCCGATCGGGCCATCGACGAAGCCTCCGATGCGGACGCGCTCGCGGGGGACGACACCACCTCCGACGATGCGACGAACGAACGCGCCGCCGACGCCGTCGAGGAGCCCCGAGATGGCGGCGACCCCGAGGGCGAAGGAGCCGACGGCGACGAAGGCGACGGGGACGAAGGCGACGTGGACGGTGAGACCCCCACCGAGGACTGAGCTACCGGGAGACCACGACGGCGACGACGTTCCCGAACGGCCCGGAGACGACCCCGACCCCGAAGCGGGTCGTCTCCGGGTCGAGCAGCGTCACCGCCGACGCCGGTGACTCCAGCAGCACCGCCACCGCACCCGCCGGCGTCGCGGCGAGGGCTGCCACCTCCGCGACGTCGGTCGATGGGATCCCTGCCGAGGCGACCCGGACCGACAGATCCCCGGCGTCGTCCCCTCGATAGCGGTTCTGCGCCCCGACGACGGCCGCGAGACCGAGCCCGTTCGACCAGGCCATCGGCTCGACGCCGGCGACGATCCGTTCCCGGTTGATCAGATCGAAGACCTGAGCGGCGAAGTCCCGGTCGAGCCGGGTGATCTCGTCGCCCACCGCCGGCACCGGAAGACCCGAACCGCCCAGGACGACGGCCTGGCTGCCGACGAGCTGCTCGATGGCGAGCAGCGCCTGCGGGATGCGGTTCCCCGACGCGGTGGCGAGGAGCCGCTGCACCGGACCCGACGGCCGAGTCAACGACGACGCAACGTCGGACGATGCGAGCCCCGACGACAGCGGCGGGGGCATCGGAAGGACCGAGAGCAGGGTCACCGCCACGGTCACCAGCACCAACCCGTAGACGGCGCCGAGCGCGGCGCCTCCGAGACGGTTGAGGAAGGTGAGCCCCGGGAGCCGCCGGATGGTCGAGTGGATGAGCCTGGCGGCGACGGCAGCGCCGATCGAGATCCCGACGAACAGCCCGGCTCCCGCGACCATCTCCGTGACCTCCGGCGACATGCCCGACATCGCCGCCAAGGTCGACCCCACCGGGCCGGCGAGCCGGAACGCGAGCACCGCGCCGGCGACGAGCGTCACGACGTCGAGGGCTTCACGGATCAGCCCGCGCGCCCACCCACGCAGCATCGACAGGGCGATCAGACCGATCAGGATCTCGTCCATCATCGCGCTCCTCGGACCTGGCCGCGACCCGGGTCAACGCTCCGCCGTCTCGGCATCGGCCTCCTGCCCGTCGGAACCCTCGATCAGCGCCTCGGACGCTTCTTCCCAGGTCTCTCCGAGGATACGGGTCCGCCACCAGTGTCCCAGCAGCACCTTGAGGGCGGCGGCCGTCGGGACCGCGATGACGACCCCCCATACGCCGGCGACGGCCCCGCCCGCCACCAGCACGAGCAACGTCAACGCCGGATGCAGACGGACCGTGGCCCGCAACACCGATGGACTGACGAAGTTGTTGTCGATCTGCTGAACGACGACGGCCACCACCAACGCCCACAGCGCCGTGATCGGGTCACGAGTGGCCAGCGCCACGAGCACACCGAGGGCGCCACCGACCCAGGGGCCGAGGAACGGAACGATGTTGAGAAGTCCCCCGACGAGTCCGATGAGGAGCCAGAACGGCACCCCGATGATCCAGTATCCGACGCTCAGCAGCATCCCGACGATGATCGCCACCACGAGCTGGCCCTTGAGGAACCCGCCGACCGCCACGTTGAGCTCCCGCCCCACGAACGCCACCTCGTCTCTGAGCCGATCGGGAACCAGGGCGAGGAGATGCTCCTGGACCCGGGGGAGGTCGATGAGCAGGTAGAAGGCGAGCACCGGCCCCAGGGTGACGATCAGGAGCACCTCGAAGATCCCGGAGGTCACCGTCCCCAGTCGCGAGAGGAGTACCTCGGTGATGAGATCCCGGTTGGCCGGGTCCGACAGGTAGGCGCGCAGCTCGGCATACCGCCACAGGTGGAGCTGATCGAACCCGAAACGATCGATGAGCTGCTCGATCTGCCTGGTCGTGTCGTCGAAGATCTTCGGGAAGGTCGACGCGAAACCCTCGGCCTGCTCAGCGATCCCGGGCACCACCAACACGCCGACGACGACGATCCCGACCACGATCACGGCGAAGGCGATCGCGGCACCCACGAGACGGTGGATCCCTCGGTCGTGGAGCCGCACGACGAGCGGGTTGAGGATGAACACCAAGATGACCGCCAGCAGCAGCGGAGCGAGGATGATGCGACCTTGGATCACGAGCCAGACCGCGACGGCGATGAGGATGAGGATCCCCAGCAACGACCACGAGACGATCCCGAGCCGCCGGATCACCGCGTCGAGCGGCACCGACCCGCCCTCGTCGGTCACCGGGGCGTGTCCCCGACCTGAGCCGCGATCTGGTCCAAACGCTCGGCACGCATCTTCCGGAGTCGCCGCACGGTCAGTGGGGCGAAGGCCAGCGCGTCGGGATCGTCGATGAGTCGCCGCAGCGCCTGGTAGTACCGGGTCGCGGAGATGCCCAGGTACTCACGGATGGCGCGGTCCTTGGGACCCGGGTAGAGCCACCATCTCCCCTCGAAATCGAGGATGGATCGGTCACGCTTGGAGAGCATGCCCGAAGCGTATCGACGACGTACGGAGAGACCGCGGATTTCGCGCGTTCGTCGTCGATGTTCGGGCTACACGTCGTCGGTCGCGGCGCGGTCGATGTGTTCGTGGACGGTCTCCATCACGGCCGCTTCGAGGCTCCGAAGCGCCCGGGCAAGGGCCAGACCAGACGGCACGACCCCCGCTTCGGTCTTGGTCCATCCGCCCCGCGGCGCGCGGCCTTCGGCCTCGTAGTGCTCGCCGAGGGCATCCAACGATGCCGTCGCCAGGACCTCGTCTCCTTCGACCGCCTCGTGTAGCTTCACCGTCAGATCCATGGGATGATCCTCCACGTTCGTCGTCACATCGATCGTCGTGCGGGGCCGTCCGCGGCGGTAGGGCCGAAGGGACCACCTGTCGGAGCCGGGTACCGGATTCGAACCGGTGACACCGGGTTTACAAGACCCGTGCTCTACCAACTGAGCTAACCCGGCGGGGACGGTCAGGATACCGCGCCCCGCATCCGGGCCACCTCGAACACGGCGAGCGTCGCCGCGGCCGACGCATTGAGCGACTCCACCGGCCCGGCCATCGGGACCCGGGCGACCACGTCGACCCGTTCACGAACGAGACGCCCCAGGCCTCTCCCCTCGGCACCCACGACGACCACCACCGGCTCACGCAGCAGGTCGAGACCGAACAACGACCGTTCACCGGACGCGTCCAACCCGACCCGCCACACGTCGAGACGGTCCAACCGCCGCAGCGCGTCCGCGATCGACGACACCTCCACGATCCGGGCGCGCTCGAACGCTCCGACGGCGGCCTTGAACGCGGTCGCTCCCAGCGGGGCGGAGCGTCTCGTCGGGACGACGATCGTCGCCACCCCCGCCGCGACGGCCGAGCGGACGACGGCTCCGACGTTGCGCGGATCCTCCAGATGATCCAGCGTCAACAACGCGGGAACCGCCTCGGCGGCGACGGCCTCGTCGAGATCGAGCGTCGGAAGCGGGAGTGCCCGGGCGACGACCCCCTGCGGTGCGCTCGTCTGGGCCAACGGCCGGACGTCGTCGACGAGCTCGATCTCGGCCCCCCGGGCCCGAGCGGCGGCGACGAGCCGGTCGTATCCGGAACGCTCGATCCGTCCCCGTTCGACGATCAGCCGACGGACCCGGCCCGCCTCGACGGCGGCATCGACGGCGTGGAACCCCTCGAGATCAACCCCGATGCCAGCGGACGCCATCTGGCGTATCCTCCACGACGATGCCGATGCCGGCCAGCGCATCGCGGATCTCGTCCGCCAAGCCCCAGTCGCGAGATCCCCTGGCGTCGTCGCGTCGCTCCAGGATGGCCTCGACGGTGGCCGAGGACGCACCGAACCGCTCCGCGAGCTCGGCCAGTCGACGATCGAGACCAGCCAGGTCCCGCGCCGGTTCCGCCAAGCCGAGGACGTCGACGATGGCGTCGTACGCCGCCACCTGCGGTGCCGCGTCCTCCCCGCCGTCGAGGCGCCGGTTCCCCTCCCTGACGACATCGAACAACACGGCCAAGGCACCGGCGACGTCGAGGTCGTCCTCCATCGCCGCCGAGAAGCGACCCAGTGCATCGGCATCCGGCGGGCCCGACGCCTCGTCGGCGCGACGCCGGAACGCCCACAATCGGCCCAGCGACGCCTCCGCGTCCCGGATCGCCTCCTCGGAGAACTCCACGGGCTTGCGGTAGTGCGTCCTCAGGTAGAAGAGCCGCACCGCCAGCGGCTCGTACGTCCCGAGGGCCTCCAACAGGTCGACGACGTGACCGGTCGACTTGGCCATCTTCTCGCCCGCGAGGTTCACCATCCCGTTGTGCAGCCAGTAGCGGGCGAAGGTCTCACCGGTGGCCGCCTCGGACTGGGCGATCTCGTTCTCGTGGTGGGGGAAGATCAGGTCCTGGCCTCCGCCGTGGATGTCGAACCCGTCGCCCAGGTACTTGCGGGACATGGCCGAGCACTCGATGTGCCAGCCGGGACGGCCCGCTCCCCACGGGGACGGCCACGACGGCTCCCCCGGCTTGGCCGCCTTCCACAGAGCGAAGTCGAGGGGATCTCGCTTCCGGTCATCCGGCTCGACCCTGGCTCCCGACAGCAGCTCGTCGACGTCGCGACCCGACAGCTTCCCGTACTCCGGGTAGGAACGCACGGCGAAGTACACGTCGCCGTCCGCCTCGTACGCGTGGCCCGTCTCGATGAGACGCTCGATGAGCTCGACCATGTCCGCGATGTGCTCGGTCGCTCGCGGCTCGACCGTCGGAGGGAGCACACCCAAGAGGCGATAGGCCTCGGAGAACGCGGCGTAGGAGCGCTCGACCACCTCGTCGATCCCGATCCCCTCCGCCTGGGCGGTGGCGATGATCTTGTCCTCCACGTCGGTGACGTTGCGAACGTACTCCACGTCGTAGCCGGCGAACCGCAGGTAGCGGTAGACGACGTCGAACGCGACCGCGGAGCGTCCATGACCCAGGTGAGGAGCGGACTGCACTGTCGGACCGCACACGTACATGGCGACCTTGCCCGGGTCCCGGGGGACGAACGACGTGCGCGTGCGGCCGAGGGTGTTGAAGAGCTCCATCGGCGGAATGCTATCAGGAGGCCTACCGGCGACGACCATCGCGGGCGCCGGCCCGGTAGAGTCCGCCCATGGTCACGCCCCTCGGCCCCGGTCCGCTCGTCTATGGGCATCGTGGAGCCTCCGCGTACGCCGGCGACAACACCCTCGAGTCGATCCGGCTCGCCTACGAACAGGGGGCCGACGGGGTCGAGATCGACGTTCGGACCACCGTCGACGGCACCCTCATCCTGTCGCACGATCCGACCGACGAGGCGGTCGGGGTGCTGGCGCGGGCGACGTTCGACGAGGTCCGCCGCCGAGCTCCGCACATCCCCACGTTCGCCGAAGCCCTGGCAGCGGTTCCCGACGGCGGCTTCGTGAACGTCGAGATCAAGAACGAACTGGGCGAACCCGACTTCGACCCCGCCCGCCGGTCGGTGGCGCCCACCCTGGCCCAGATCTCAGTGGCCGGCATGATCGATCGTACGCTGATCTCCAGCTTCGACCCGATCACCATGGGTCTGGTCCGCCGGTCCGCGCCTCGGATCGCCGCGGCGCAGCTCCTCACCCCGTTCGTCGAGCCGCTCTCGGTCGTCGGATGGGTCCACCGCACCGGACTCGATGCCATCGCCGTCCCCGTGCCTTCGCTCGCCGGCGATCGTCTCGAGACCGTCGTCGAAGCCGCGAGCGGCTATGGCCTGGGGGTCAGCGCATGGACGGTCGACGACCCCGACGAGATCCGCCGTCTCGCCGATGCAGGGGTCGACATCATCATCACGAACGATCCGAAGACGGCCGTCGAGGCGCTCGAGGATCGGCGCTGACGATCGACACGGTCGCCATCGCCGCGATCCCCTCGTCACGTCCGATCGCACCCAGGCCATCGGTCGTGGTCGCCTTGACGGACACCGCCCCGACGTCGACACCGACGAGACGGGCGATGGCCGAGCGCATGGCCTCGCGGTGAGGCGCGATGCGGACCGACTGGGAGATCACCGTCACGTCGCAGTTCCCGACCTGGAACCCGGCCCGGGCGAGGACATCGATCACCGTCGCGACGATGACGGCGGAATCGGCGCCGTCCCAGCGCGGGTCGGTCGACGGGAAGTGCTCGCCGAGGTCCCCGACCGCGGCCGCGCCGAGGAGGGCGTCGGAGAGGGCGTGGAGCGCGACGTCGGCGTCGCTGGTCCCCGCCAGTCCACGTTCGGCGTCGACGACGACACCCCCGATCCTGAGGGGGCCGGGGCCACCGAAGGCGTGGACGTCGAAGCCGATGCCGACGCGGATCATCCGGGATCCACCGCCAGCAGGGCCTCGGCGAGGGCCAGGTCCTCGGGGAACGTGACCTTGATGTTGCGCGGATCGCCCGGCACGGTCACCACGAGTCCGCCCATGGCTTCCACCAGACCGGCGTCGTCGGTGACGTCTTCGTCGTCGGGGCGGGCGTGGGCGGCACGGAGAGCATCGGCCCTGAAGCCCTGGGGCGTCTGCACTGCCACGAGTCGCGAGCGGTCGACGGTGCGGATGATCCGCCCGTCCTGGACGACCTTCAGCGTGTCTCTCACCGCCACCGCGGGGACGACCCCGTCGACGTCACCGAGCCGCAGTCTGGCGAGCACGCTGGAGACGAGGACCGGAGAGAGCAGCGGGCGAGCGGCGTCGTGGACCAGCACGAGATCGACCTGGTCGGGGACTTCGGTCAGCCCGGCGGCGACCGACTCCCTCCGAGACGCGCCGCCCGCGATCGCCCCCGGCGGCGTTCCGACCACGACGACCTCATCGACGCCACCGGCGCGGAGCGCCTCGAGCGCCCACGACCAGAGGGGCACTCCGCCGAGCAGGGCGTCCTGCTTGGGTCCGCCGAAGCGGGTCCCCGCCCCGGCCGCAACGAGGATGCCCCAGGCGGTCACGGCGTGGGTCGGGCGAAGAACATCCTTCCGACGGACGTACGCACCATGTTGGAGATCTCGACTTCGAGCATCTCCCCGATGCTATCGGCTGCTTCGGACACGACGACCATCGTTCCGTCTTCCAGGTAGCCGACCCCTTGGCCCGGTTCGCTCCCCGGCCTGGAGATGAGCAGCTCGATGTGCTCGCCGGTGGCGAGCATCGGGCGCAGGGCCTCCCCCAGTGAATGGGGGTTGATGGTCGTGATCCCGCGCAGCCCCGCGGCACGCGACAGGTTGTGGTCCGTGGTCACGAGCATCGCCCCGTACCGTTCGGCGAGGACGAGGAGCTTGGCGTCGACCTCGTCGCGCTCGGGAACGGTGTCCTCGACGACGACCAGATCGTCGCGCTCGGTCCGCAGTGCCTCCAGCACGTCGAGGCCCCGCCGCCCGCGTCGTCGCCGCTCCCGATCGGCGGAGTCCGCGATGGTCTGGAGCTCGTCGAGGACGAACGCCGGCACCCAGAGGGCCCCGGGGAGCAGACCCGAACGGGACAGCTCGAGGACCCTCCCGTCGATCGCCGCACTGGAATCGATGAGGTAGGCCCGCTCCCCGTCTCGACGGTTCCCGACGGATCTCGTCGTGCCGAACTCGCCGGCCTTCGACGCGAACACGCCACCGGCGGTCGAGGCCAGGACGACGACCACCAGGATCGCCAGCGGCCAGCCGACCGCTGGGGGCAGCAAGGCGACGAGCGGAGCTCCGAGGGCTGCCCCGAGCACCGTCCCGACGGCCAGGCCGGCGCCGCCGGCGATGACCTGTGGCCCGGTCATGTTCTCGAACCAGCCAGGGGCCCCATCGATGAACCGTTCGACCCGCCGCCCGGCGACGCCTCCGATGACGTAGCCGATCCCCGCGCCGAGGACGGCTCCCCACACGGTGGCGAGTTGGGGATCGAGGCCCGGGATCGACCACGGACCGGCGGCGATCTGGAACCCCGCAGCGGTGGTGGCCAGCGTGATCAGTAGGCGAACGAACTCGGTGATCACCGATGCTCCCGGTGTGGACGACCCGACAGGTATCGGCTCGCGCCGAAGGCTCCTGAAGAGCTGCGACCCTAGGCGTCGGCGGGTTGCTCGACCTTGGGGAGGGCACGATCGAGCTTCTTGATGGCCTCTTCCTCGTCGAGGTGGAGGGAGAAGCGGAGCTCGCTGATGATGATCAGTCGGGCCTTGGCGAGCATGCGCTTGAGCGCTGGAGAGATGCCCTTGATCTGCTGGGCGTAGGTCAGGTCGCGCACGACCTCGGCGACCTGGTAGATGTCACCGCTGTTGATCTTCTCGGTCAGCAGCTTGTACCACCGGCTCCAGTTCGAACCTGCCTCCTGGGGTGGCTCCTTGAACGTGGCGAACACCTTCCGTGCCTGGTTCTTGGAGATGACCGGCCGCACGCCGCGCTCGACGGCCGAGGCCACCGGCACCCGTACGATGAGCTGATCGGTGGCGATCTCGAGCACGAAGTAGTCCTGCTTCTCTCCTCCGAACTCGATCCGTTCCTTCTTGATGATGGTGGCCGCCCCGTGATGCGGGTACACGACCTTGTCGCCGACCTTGAACGGGCTCTTGACCGCCTTGGCCTTGGCAGGGGCCTTCTTCGCCGCAGGCTTCTTCGCCGACGACGCGCTCGTCGCCTTCTTCTTCCCGGTCGCGGGCTTCTTCGCCGCAGGCTTCTTCGCCGCCGTCTTCTTCGCCGCCGTCTTCTTCGCAGCCGACGCCTTGGCGGGAGCCTTCTTCGCCGCAGGCTTCTTCGCCGCCGTCTTCTTCGCCGCCGTCTTGTTCGCAGCCGACGCCTTGGCGGGAGCCTTCTTCGCCGCAGGCTTCTTCGCCGACGACGCGCTCGTCGCCTTCTTCTTCCCGGTCGCGGGCTTCTTCGCCGCGGTCGACGTGGCGGTCGCGGCGGCCTTCTTGGCAGGGGTCTTCTTCGCAGGCACAGGGTCTCGCTGGTTCGGCAACGGGGGAACGAGCCGCAGTGTACCCCGGCCCGTCACGATCTTCGGCGTCGAAGGTCAGCCCTCGGGTTCCGGCACCGCTCCGGCTTCAGCCAACAGGTCGAGGTACGTCCGGATCTGCCGGGCCCGGGACCGGCCCACGCCTTCGACCTGGCTCAGCTCCTCGATCGTGGCTTGCCGCAGCCGCTGCAGGTCGCCGAACTTGCGGATGAGCGCATCGCGGACCGAGGCCGGCAACCGCGGGATCCCCGCCAGGAGCCTCGCGCCGCGGGATCGAGCCGGCTTGTCCAGAGGGACGAGGCCGAGCGCCGCGCCGACCTTCGCCAGGTGGTACAGGTCCTCGTCGGGGAGGTCGTCGAGCTTCTTGAACACCGAGCTGCCCTTGCGGGGGCGGCGAGGCTGGAAGTCGAAGTTGACCAACTCGGCGAGCTCGGCCACTCCGCGGACCAGATCGGAGGCCTGGATGCGGATGAGCGGCGCCTCCTCACCCAGCTCCACGGCGACGGTCTCGAGCTGAGCGTTGATCCGCAGGACGATCGCGGCGCGTTGGATCACCCCCACGGCGTCACGCATCATCGTGGCATCTCCGAGCTCGTCCCGGGTCAGCCGGATGACACTGTCGTCCAACTGGCGCCGGAGGCGCTCGAGGGCCTGGAGGTGCTGGTTCGCCTGCGCGAACAGGGAGGTCGCGTCCTGCAGTTCGAACCGACCATGGGGCGAGAAGACCACGGCGATGCTCCGGCCTTCCTCGCTGACGGCGAGCACCGGCAACCCGGTCTGGATCGCGAGGCGGTCGGCCGTACGGAACCGGGTACCGGTCTCGTCGGTGTCGATGGACGGATCGGGGATGAAGTGCACGTTGGCCCGGGTGATCGTCTCGGCGATGTCGTCCACGACGATGCCCCCGTCCATCTTCGACAGCTCGGCCACCCGCTGCGCCGTGAACGGAGCGTCGAGGATGAACCCGCCGCTGGAGACCGCATCGACCACACCGCCCGAGCCGACCAACACCAGACCACCGGTTCCTTGGCGGATGATGATCTCGGCGGCGTCGCGCAGCCCCGTTCCGGGAGCGAAACGGCGGAGGATGTCGAGCGGAACTGCGACCTTCGGGGCCATCGACGCCGCAGGCTAGCGCCTCATGCCGTCCCGGAGGGTCACCCCCCGCGCCCCGACGACCGTCGCGGCGGCCGAACGTTCCCGACTCCCACCAGCGACAGAGCGTCCGACAGCCTCCTGACCCCATCCTCGGCGGTGACGACCTGGCCGACCCCCATCCTCACCGCCTCGGCTCTGCGTCGCGAACCTTGGGTGACGGCGCGCAGCTCTCCGGTGAGTCCGACCTCACCCCACGCGGCGACGTCACCGACGGGCACGTCCCCGGCCGACGACGCCACGGCGAGCGCCATCGGCAGATCGATCGCCGGCTCCACCACCCGGAGGCCGCCGACGACGCTCACGTACACGTCGTGGGCTGCGAGCGACACGCCGGCATGCCGGTCGAGCACCGCCAGCACCTGATGCAGCCGAGCGACGGGAAGGCCTTTCGCCGACCGTCGCGGCTGGGGGTTGGCGGTCGGAACGACGAGCGCCTGAACCTCGACGAGCAACGAGCGGCGACCATCGACGGTGGGGAACAACACGGTTCCCGCCACCGCCAGGTCACGCTCGCCGACCATCACCTTCGACGGGTCCGGGACGGGGAGCATCCCGGTGTCGGCCATCTCGAACACGCCTACCTCGTTGATGGATCCGAAGCGGTTCTTCGCGCCCCTCAGGAACCGCATCCCTCGCTCGGGGTCCCCCTCCAGGTACAGGACCACATCGACCATGTGCTCCAACGTCTTCGGGCCGGCGATCGCGCCGTCCTTGGTCACGTGACCGACCAGGATCACCGCGGTACCCGACCGTTTGGCGAATCCCACCAGACGAGCGGCGGCTTCGCGAACCTGCGCCACCGACCCGGCCGAGCCGGCGAGCTCGGGGACCGCCATCGTCTGGATCGAGTCGACCACCACGACATCCACCGGGCTGGCCTGGGCCAACGCGACGACCGCGTCCACCTCCTGCTCGCAGGTGACGACCACCCCCGCGTCGGCGACCCCGAGGCGCTCGGCCCGCATGCGGATCTGGTCGGCGGACTCCTCCGCCGAGACCAGCAGCACCTGCTCACCGGCCGTCGCCAGCCCGGTCGACGCCTGCAAGAGCAGCGTCGATTTCCCGACTCCGGGCTCTCCGCCCACCAACACGACGGATCCGGCGACCAGCCCGCCGCCCAGGACCCGATCGAGCTCCTCGATGCCCGACGACATCCGGGGCTTCCCGGTCCGAGGGCCCTCCGCGGCGGCGAGCTGCCGCGCGACCGCCGTGCTTCGGCGAGCCGGAGCCGCCACCTCGCGGAGGGGAGCGTCTGCCCGACATTGCGGACAGAACCCCATCCACCGGCCCGCCTCGTAGCCGCACTCTCCGCACCGGAACGTCGTCGAACCCATCACCGCACCCTTCCTCGGACCGCGACCACGCTACCGGGGCCCTACGACAGATCGGATCCGTCGTCCCGGAAGAGCCGCCGCACGAGCGAGACCACCACCAACCCGAGCGCCACCGCCAGGATCAGCCCGGCAACGACGCTCCCCACCGTCCACGGCTCGGCGACACGTACTGTCGACAACTGGAGCATCGTGGCACAATACCGGGGAGACGGGAGCGGGGAACCCGTCTCCACCGACCACGAGAGGGCCGCGCGTGCGAGACGACGGAACCACATCAGATCCTTTCGACGAGCTCTTCGAGCCGTTCGAGCTCGACGAGCTCCCTCCCGCCGACGAACCGCCGCCTCGCCGCGCCGCGGCTCCTCCGCCGACGGCTGCGACCGTGCCGGCCGCAGCGACCGGCACCGCCGGCGTGACCTGTCCGTCGTGCGGGTCGACCAACGCGCTCCAGAACCAGCACTGCGACCAGTGCGGCGCGCGCCTGGGACGGGACCCCCTGCCCGTGGCGACACCGCCGGCCGGAGGCTCCTCCCCCGGTCTCCGCGCCATCGGTGTGCTGGCCGCCGTCGTCCTCGTGGTGTTCCTCGGTGCGCTCACCCTCAACGCCCTCCGCGGCGGCGCCCCCGCCGACGCCGAGGAGGCCACCGCCACCAGCTCCACCACCACGACCCAGCCGCCGATCGTGACCGAGCTGTTCCCCTCATCGGTGGAGGCCAGCTCCGAGCTCGCCTCGCTCCCTGCCAGCAACCTCATCGACGGCGACCCCGGCACCTACTGGAACGACGAGTCCCTCCAGGGAGTCGACGCGTCGTTGACGTTCCGGTTCTCCCGAGCCGTCCAGATCCGTGAGATCGAGATCCAGAACCTGACCGACGACGAGAAGTTCAAACGCAACTACCGGATCAAGGGCTACGTCATCACCGTCGACGACCTCAACACCGAGATCGCCGGGCGCCTGGAGGACACCAACGAGCCCCAACGGGTCAAGATCGCTTCGCTGGACACGACCAAGCTCACGATCCAAGTCACCAGCACCTACCCGGCCCAGGCGATCGGGGACGCGCCCGCCTACAGCGAGCTGGCCCTGCAGGGCGTCAGGTTCTTCGGCGTGGAACGCTGACCGACCGGGATCGTCGGCGTTCGCGCACGATCACCGCGACCGGCACCGCCACCAACGCCGAGCCGACGAGCGACACCAGTCGGTACCCTCCCCCCGCCAGGAGGAACCCCGAGGCCAGCCCTGCCGCGGCGCCGGAGATCCACACCATCGAATCGGCCACGCCCTGGATCTGCAGCCGCCGGTGAGGATCGACCGCCTCGACCACCAGGGCGCTGCCCGCCACATAGCCGAAGTTCCACCCCAGACCGAGCAGGAACAAGGCGACGACGAGCGCGAACCGATCAGCGCCACCGGTCGTCGAGGCGATGATCCCCGAAGCTGCCAGCATCGCCAACCCGGCCACGATCACCGGGAACCGTCCGAAGCGATCCGACAGGAACCCGGTCACCGGCGACAGCGCGAACATGCCGAGGGTGTGAGCGCTGATCACCAGGCCCACCGCGGCGAGGCTCTCCCCCGCCGCCCGGATGTGGATGGGGGTCATCGTCATGATGAGCACCATCACGAACTGAGATGTCAGCAGCGCCGCCAGCGCCACGCGTACCAGAGCCGGTCGGAGCAGCTCACGGACCGGCAACGGCTGCTCCCCCCGCTCGACCCGCTCGTCGGGCGCCAGATCGAGCGGATCGGGACGGAGGAACACGAACACCACCAGTCCCGCCGCGGCGTACATCCCGGCTGCCAGCACGTACGGTCCGGCCAGGCCGACGAACCCGAGGGACTCGGCGATGCCGCGAGAGGGCTCCAAGAGCGCCGGCCCGGCCACCGACCCGATCGTGCCTGCCCACACGATCAACGCGATCGCCGAGCTCCGCCGCTCTGCCGCCGAGACGTCGGCCGCCGCGTACCGAGCGAGACGATCCGCCGCGTTGCCGAACCCCATCACGAACAGTGCCAGGACCAGGAGCGGGAAGACCGCCACGTCGGTCGCCACCGCCGCGGCGAGGGCGCCCGCCCCCGCGATCAGCTGCCCGATCACCATGCCCCGACGGCGGCCATGGCGAGCCATGAACCACGACAGCGGCGCGGTCCCCAGCGCCATGCCGATCACGGCGACCGCCCCCGGCAGACCCGCCCAGGTCGCCGAGCCCAGCGTCTTCTGGGCGACCAGCGCGGTGACCGTCGCTGCCGCGAGGAACCCCGTGCGGGTCACGCCCACCGACGCGAACAATGCGGCGAGGAGCTTGCCGCGCACCCGCGAGGGCACCGCGGTCAACGGCGGGGAGGGATCAGACAGCCTCGCCCTTTCGGTACCGGAGCCCGTCGGCCGCAGGCATCCGCAGACGCTGGGTGGCGATCGCCAGAACGAGCAGGGTCACCAGGTACGGGGTGGCGGCCACGACCTGCGACGGGACCGAATCGGTCGTGATGTACCACGTGAAGAACAGCACCCCGAAGATGCCCTCGAAGATCGCCGGCGTGTACCGCCGGCGGATCGCGGACCACACCGCCAGGAGGACCAGCACGATCGCCACCGCCAACAACAACGCGTGGACGGCCTCGTTCTGACGCAGGCGCAGCGCATCGGCGTAGCCGAACAGGGTGGACCCGACCATCGTCCCCACCGGGTTCCAGTTCCCGAAGATCATCGCCGCCAGACCGAGGAAGCCACGTCCGGCCGTCATACCCTCCCGGTAGATGCCGGCCTGAACGACCACCAGATAGGCGCCGCCGAGACCGGCCAGCGCCCCCGAGATGACCACGCCGTAGTACTTCATCCTCAGGACGGGGACGCCGAGGGACTCGGCCGCGTAGGGGTTCTCGCCGCAGGACCGCAACCGGAGTCCCCAGGCGGTGCGCCACAGCACCCACCACGACAACGGGACGATGGCCAGGCCGATCACCGTCAGCCACGACAGGTTGGAGGTGAGCCCGGCGATGATCCCGGAGGCATCCGACACGAAGAAGATCCGTTTCGCCTCCAGCCAGTTGAAGAAGTCCGAGATCACGGGGACGTCGAACGTCGCGATCTGCGACTTGATGCCCGGCGACTGGGTGGCGCCCCCGCCGCTCTCGGGCGTGTAGGTCACCACCGACAGGAACCGCATCGAACCGGCCGCGAGGATGTTGATCGCGACCCCCGACACGATGTGATCGACGGCGAAGGTCACCGTGGCGATGGCGTGGATGAGGCCGAACACCGCTCCGCCGGCGACACCGAGCAGCACTCCCTGCCACGGGCCATAGCTCCAGCCCGCCCATGCCCCGAACCAGGTCCCGGCGATCATCATGCCTTCGAGACCGATGTTGACGATGCCGGAGCGTTCCGAGAACATGCCGCCCAGGCCCGCCAGCATGATGGGCACCGACAGCCGGAGCGCCGCCGCCCAGGTCCCGGAGGTGGTCAGCTCGCTCGTGTCCGAGACGCTCTGGACGACGGCCAGCAGCAGCACCCCACCGATGATCAGCGCAGCGAGCCGCATCCAGCGGTTCGCTGCCCATGCCGGCGCCGAGGAGGTCTCGATCTCGGTTCGCATGTCGGTCACGCGGCCGCTCCTTCCACCGCTTCCCTGGTGGCCTCCGCCGCGGATCTGATCTCGAGACGTTCGATGAACCGGTTCACCACCTCGTAGGCGATGACGACCGCCAACACGACGACACCCTGCATGATCGTGACGACCTCCTTCGGGGTGTCCTTCAGATCAAGGATCAGCGCCGAACGATCCATGAATCCGAACAGCAACGCCCCCAGTGCCATCCCGACCGGATGGTTCCGACCCAGCAGCGCCACCGCGATCCCGTTGAACCCGAGGTTGCGGGGGAAGTCCTGGGTGTACGACTGGAGGTTGCCGAACACCGCAGCCAGGCCGACGAGACCGGCGACGCCGCCGGAGATCAGCATCGTGTTCATGATCATGCGGTTCGGGTCGACCCCTGCCATCCGCGCCGCGCCGGGGTTGATGCCCGAGGCCCGCAGCTCGTACCCGAAACGGGTCCGCCACACCAGCAGGTAATAGAAGACCCCCACGACGATGGCGAACACCGCGAAGCCGTGGAGGTCGATTCCTCGCGGCTCGGAGAACCCGAGCGCCCCGAAGAGCCAGTTCAGGTTCGGGAGCTGACCCGACGGTGGGAGCGGCGGGGTCGCCAGGTTGAGGCTCGACCCGTTGGGATCCTTGAAGTAGTTGAGCAACAGGAAGGCGATCACGCTGAAGCCGATGAAGTTCAACATGATCGTCGAGATCACCTCATGGACGCCCCGGGTGACCTTCAGGGCGCCGGCGATCCCCGACCAGGTCATCCCCACGATGATCGCCACGGCCAAGATGACGGCGATGTGCAGCGGTGCCCACAGGACGATGTTGCCGCCGACCCAACCCGCGAACAGCGCCGCGAGCAGGTACTGGCCTTCGACGCCGATGTTGAACAGCCCCATCTGGAAACCGACCGCGACCGCGACCGCCGAGATGTACAACGGAACGGCCCGGTTGATCATCGACGCCACCGACGTGGAGGTCCGAGCGAAGTCCCACATCGCCCCGAACGCCGTGATCGGGCTGCGACCGACGAGCATCAACGCGATCGACGCCACGATGAGCGAGAACACGATCGCCGAGATCGGCGCCAACGACGCCAGCAGGATCCGCCTCATCGGCTCACCCCCACACCCGTCATGTACGCCCCGAGCTCGTCGGGGGTCACGGTTCGAGGGTCGAGCTGGGCGACGAACCGGCCACGGAAGATGACGTACAGCGTGTCGGACAGCCCGAGGAGCTCCTCGAGGTCGGCGGAGATGAGGAGCACGGCGAGTCCGGCCCTCCGAGCGTTGCGGATCTCGTCCCACACGTCGGCCTGGGCCCCGACGTCGATCCCACGGGTCGGGTGGGCAGCGACCAGGAGGCTCGGTTCGGCGATCATCTCCCGACCGACGATGAGCTTCTGCTGGTTGCCGCCCGACAGCGCCACCGCCGGGACGTCGGGACCCGGAGCGATCACCCCGAACCGGTCGATGATCTCGGCCGTCCGGTCCCTGGCACCCTTCTTGTCGACCCACGGGCCCTTCGCGTACGGGACCAACCACTGGTGACCCAACATGGCGTTCTCCCACAGTGGAGCGGGAAGGAGCAGACCTTGGCGGTGGCGATCGGCAGGGATGATCCCCACCCCTGCTCCCCGGCGATCACGGGTCGAAGCTTCGGTGATGTCCGAGCCGGCCAGCGAGATCGAGCCCGCATCGGCCCGGCGGACACCGAGCAGCGTGTCGACGAGCGCCGACTGGCCGTTCCCCTCGACCCCTGCCACCCCGACCACTTCGCCGCGGTGGATGTCGAAGGTGATGTCCTCGATGTCCCAACGCCCGTCCTCGTTGCGCGACCCGAGGCCGACGACCGACAGCTCCACGACGTCGGTGACCGTCGACTCGGTGGTCTCGGGGGTCGGCAACTCGCTTCCGACCATCAGCTCGGCGAGCTGATGGACGTCCACGTCCGCCGGGGACACGGTGGCGACCGTGCGGCCCTGCCGCATCACGGTGATCGAGTCGGCGATGGCCAGCACCTCCTCGAGCTTGTGGGAGATGAACAGGATGGTGACCCCTTCGTCCTTCAGGCGGCGGAGGTTCTTGAACAGCTCGTCGACCTCCTGGGGTACGAGCACCGCGGTGGGCTCGTCGAGGATGAGGATGTCGGCGCCCCGGTAGAGGACCTTCAGGATCTCCACCCGCTGGCGCTCGCCGACGGTGAGGGTCTCGACGAGCTCGTCGGGGTCGAGGGGCATCCCGTAGAGCGACCCGAGCTCGACGATCCGCGTGCGAGCCGACTCGAAATCCAGGGCGGGGCCACGGCGCGGCTCGGAGCCGAGAACCAGGTTCTCGAGGACGGTGAGGTTGTCGGCGAGCATAAAGTGCTGATGGACCATGCCGATCCCCCGGGCGATGGCGTCCTTCGGGGAGCGGAAGTGGACGACGTCGCCTCTGATGCGGATGACCCCGTCGTCGGGGCTCTGCATCCCGTAGAGGATCTTCATCAACGTGGACTTGCCGGCGCCGTTCTCGCCGACGATGGCGTGGATCTCTCCTTCGCGCACGGTCAGGTCGACGTCGTCGTTGGCGACCACACCGGGGAAGGTCTTGGTGATGCCCTCCAGCTCGACCGCGTCGCGCGGCTCGGTCACGCTTCCCTCCCCGTCCGACGATCCATGCACGACAGTGGGCCCGAGGCTAGCGCCTCGGGCCCACGTCGTGTCGCATCGGACGGTCGGTCACTCGAGCGTATCGGGAACCGTCACCATGCCGTCGATGATCTTCTGCTTCAGCTCCTCGAGCTGCGGCACGATGTCGTCGACGAAGCCACCGGAGGTGGAATAGCCGACACCGTCGGCCTTCACGTCGAAGACCGTGATCGGATCCTGGGGAACCTCCTCGACGAAGTTCTTGATCGTCGTGTACACGGCCACGTCGACCCGCTTGAGCATCGACGTCATCACGTAGTCGCGGAGCTCGGGATCGACGGTGTTGTACTGATCGGAGTCGACGCCGATGCCCCAGACCTTGGAGCCGCCCTGCTCGGTGAACTCCTTGGCCGCCTGGAACAGGCCCGTGCCGGAACCACCCGCGGCGTGGTACACGACGTCGGCCCCCTGCTCGAACATGGCCAGCGCCGCTTCCTTCCCCTTCGCCGGGTCGTTGAAGCCCGAGAAGTCCGGCGGCTCGGTCAGGTAGGTGCTCAGGATCTCGATGTCCGGCTTGACGTACTCGGCGCCGAAGCGGTACCCCGCCTCGAACTTGTTGATGAGGCCGATGTTGACCCCGCCGATGAAGCCGATCGTGCCGGTCTGTGACTTCAGCGCCGCGGCGGCGCCGACGAGCGCAGAGCCCTCATGCTCGGCGAAGACCAACGACAGGACGTTCGGCTGCTCGACCACCGAGTCGACGATGGCGAAGGTGGTGTCGGGGAAATCCTGCGCCACCCGATCGACGCCTTCGGCGAAGGCGAAACCGATCGCGAAGATCGGATCGAAGCCACCTTCGGCCAGCAGCCGCAGGTTCTCCTCCCGGTTCTCGCCTCCGGCGGTCGGCTCGAGCTCCTGCACCTCGATGCCGAACTCCTCCTTGGCCCGGTCGAGACCTGCCGCCGCGGAGTCGTTGAACGACTTGTCGCCGCGGCCGCCGATGTCGTAGGCCATCCCGACCTTGACACCTTCGCCAGGCATCCCGGCGGGCTCGGTCGTGGTGGTGGTCGACGCGCCCGGTGCGGCGGTCGTCGTGGTGGTGGTTTCGGTACCGCCGGTCGCAGCCGTGCTGGTGGTGGTCTCGTTGGTGCCACCGCCGCACGCTGCAGCGACCAGCGCGAAGGCGAGCATGAGAGCGACGTAGACGCCCTTCCGCATGAACCTCGTGCGCATAGGATCGAACCTTTCGTTCGTCTACAGGAAAGTGCCCCGCTGAGCCGGGGCGGACCCGGCGCAGTCTAGGGCCCTGAACACCAACTCGCATCGTCGGACGCGGCTTCGCCGGCCCGATGGGCCGGCGAAGCTCGATCGTGCCCGGTCGACGTCCGGGTCAGCCCTGGTCGGCGAGCTCGACCGGTGGCTGGTTCGGCGTCTCGACGGCACCGAAGTGGAGCCGCTCGGGATCGTCCTCGTCGATGTCGATGAGGATCGTCGACCCGGCCGGGAACTCCTTGTTGAGGACCTTCTCCGAGAGCGGGTCTTCCAGGAGCCGCTGGATGGCTCGCCGCAGCGGCCGGGCTCCCAGCTCGGGGTCGTAGCCCTTCTTGGCGAGGAGCTCCTTGGCGTCGTCGGTGAGCACCATGTCGAGGGACTGGGACTCGAGCTGGCCGCGGAGCCGATCGAGCAGCAGGTCGACGATCTGCTTGACCTCGTCCATCGTCAGTTCGTGGAACACGATGACCTCGTCGATCCGGTTGAGGAACTCGGGACGGAAGTGCCGCTTCAGCGCCTCGGTCACCTTCTCTCGCATCTTGGCGTAGTTGACGGCCTCGTCGGAGGTCGTGAACCCGATCGCCTTCTTGCGCAGATCGGCGGTCCCGAGATTCGAGGTCATGATGATGACCGTGTTCTTGAAGTCCACCGTCCGGCCTTGGGAGTCGGTCAAACGACCGTCCTCGAGGATCTGGAGGAGGATGTTGAACACGTCCGGGTGGGCCTTCTCGATCTCATCGAACAGGACCACCGAGAACGGCTTGCGGCGCACGGCCTCGGTGAGCTGGCCGCCTTCGTCGTACCCGACGTAGCCGGGCGGCGACCCGACGAGACGGGACACGGCGTGCTTCTCCATGTACTCGGACATGTCGATCTGGATCAACGCGTCCTCGTCGCCGAAGAGGAACTCGGCCAGCGTCTTGGCGGTCTCGGTCTTCCCGACGCCCGACGGCCCGAGGAAGATGAACGACCCGGCGGGGCGCTTCGGATCCTTGAGACCGGCTCGCGTCCGACGGATGGCCTTGCTGACCGCCTCGATGGCATCGTGCTGACCGACGATCCTCTTGTGCAACTCGGCTTCCATGTTGAGGAGCTTCTCGGTCTCCTCTTCGGTGAGGCGATGCACCGGGATCCCGGTCCACTGAGCGAGGACCTCGGCGATCTCCTCCTCGTCGATCACCACACCGTACTCGTGACCGGAGGAGGCGCCTTCCTGCTCCTTCTCCAGACGTTCCGACAGCAACGTCCGCTCCTGGTCGCGGAGCTGGGCGGCCCGTTCGTACTGTTGGGCGTAGACCGCTTCGCGCTTGTCCCCGCGGAGCTTGCCGATCTTCTCGTCGATCTCCTTGATCGCCGGCGGGAGATCCTTGCGCTTCATGCGCATGCGGCTGCCCGCCTCGTCGATGAGGTCGATCGCCTTGTCCGGCAAGAACCGGTCCGCGATGTACCGGTCGGCGAGGTTGGCGGCGTTGACGAGCGCCTGGTCGGTGAACTTGACCCGGTGATGCTCCTCGTAGGAGTCCCGGAGACCCTCGAGGATCTTGATCGTGTCCGCGACCGACGGCTCGTCCACCTGGATGGGTTGGAAGCGCCGCTCGAGGGCCGAGTCCTTCTCGAGGTACTTGCGGTACTCCTCGAGGGTGGTAGCCCCGACCGTCTGGAGCTCCCCGCGGGCCAGCATCGGTTTGAGGATGCTGGCGGCGTCGATGGCACCTTCGGCGGCCCCGGCGCCGACGAGGGTGTGGATCTCGTCGATGAACAAGATGATGTCACCGCGAGTGCGGATCTCCTTGAGGACCTTCTTGAGGCGCTCCTCGAAGTCGCCCCGGTACCGGGAGCCGGCCACCAACGCGCCGAGGTCGAGGGTGTACAGATGCTTGTTGGCGAGGTTGTCGGGCACCTGACCGTCGACGATCCGCTGGGCGAGACCCTCCACGATGGCGGTCTTGCCGACACCGGGCTCCCCGATGAGCACCGGGTTGTTCTTCGTCCGCCGCGACAGGACCTGCATGACCCGTTCGATCTCGGCGCTGCGGCCGATGACCGGGTCGAGCTTGCGTTCCCTGGCGAGCTGCGTCAGGTTGCGGCCGAACTGGTCGAGCACCGTCGATCCGGTGGACGACTGCGCTTCGCCGCGGCCGCCTCCGCCGGGATGCGAACCCGACGCCTCCTCACCCTGGACCCCCGACAGGAGCTGGATGACGGTCTGGCGGACCTTGTGAAGCTCGGCGCCGAGCTTCTGGAGCACCTGGGCGGCGACGCCTTCACCCTCTCGGATGAGTCCGAGCAGGATGTGCTCGGTGCCGATGTAGTTGTGGCCGAGCTGCAGCGCTTCACGCAGCGACAGCTCGAGGACCTTCTTGGCCCTGGGGGTGAAGGGGATGTGGCCGCTGGGTGCCTGGGAGCCCTGGCCGATGATCTCGATGACCTGGGTACGGACCGCTTCGAGGCTGATGCCCATGCTCTCGAGGGCACGGGCGGCGACACCTTCACCTTCATGGATGAGTCCGAGCAGGATGTGTTCGGTGCCGATGTAGTTGTGATTGAGCAGTCGCGCTTCTTCCTGGGCCAGGACGACGACCCGACGGGCCCTGTCTGTGAACCTTTCGAACACGCTCGTTAACCTCTGTTTCACTCGGGGTCGGCACGTGCCGACGCCTCGTCGAGTATAGGTCCCGACCCCCCGTAGTCCGGGGTCGTTCGCGCCGGTTCCGATGATCCCGTCGGCGGGACGAGCGCTCCGACAAGGAGCAGGAGACCGGCGAGCCGCGCCCCACGTCGGTGGAGATCGGAGCCTCCCGCTACCGGCAACGGCGGAGCTACCATCGGCATTCCCTTCTCCATGGAGCCACCTTGGAAAGTCCGATCTTCCGGGATCTCGTTCCCCTCCCCCGGGTCTGGGAACGCCTCGAGCAGGTCGAGGCGCGCCTCATGGAGGTCACCGAATCGCCCGGTTCGCCGTTCCTGACCGACATCGCGCAGCATCTCCTCAAGGCCGGGGGGAAGCGCTACCGGCCGCTCCTGGCCCAGGTCGCCGCCGAACTGGGCCCCGAGGAGGGCTCGGGGCCGATCGAAGCCGGCGTCGCCGTCGAGCTGGTCCATGTCGGATCGCTGTACCACGACGATGTGATCGACGAGGCGGAAGCCCGCCGCGGAGAGATATCGGTCAACCACAACTGGACCAACACCGTGGCGATCCTCGCCGGCGACTTCCTGCTCGCCCGAGCCTCGGAGGTGGCGGCACCCCTCGGGGAGGAAGCCGTCGCGCTCATCGCCCGGACGTACGCCACGTTGTGTGAGGGGCAGGTCCAAGAGCTCCAGTACGAAGGCGATCTCGCCCATGGCATCGAGGGGTACCTCCAGGTCATCGGAGGCAAGACCGCGAGCCTCATCCGCACGTCGGCCCGGCTGGGGGCGATCACCGGCGGCGCCGACCGCGCGGACGTCGAGGCGATCTCCGAATGGGCATGGGAGATGGGCCTGGTCTTCCAGATCGCCGACGACGTGCTCGACCTGATCGCGTCGGACGACTGGCTGGGCAAGCCGGCCGGTTCGGACATCGGCGAGGGCGTCTACACCCTGCCCGTGCTCCTGGCGGCTCGGGGCCCCGACGGGGAACGCATCGCCGAGCTCCTCACTCCCGAAGCGCCGACCGACCCCGACACGATCGCCGAGGTGATCGGGCTCGTGATCGACGGCGGGTACGTCGACCGGGCGCTCGACGACGCCGTCGAGCGGCTGCGCACCGCCGAGAAGGCCGCAGACCGGATCGCCGACCCGAGACTGCGTGAGGTCCTGGGCAACCTCGACCGCTATCTCCTCGACCGGGTCGAGCTGGCCCGCGGGTGACGACCGGCGCGTTCGCGCTCAGGTCCCCTCCGGCCGCATCGCCGGGAACAGGAGGACCTCCCTGATGCTGGCCTGGTCGGTGAGCAGCATGACGAGCCGGTCGACCCCGATCCCGAGCCCGCCGGTGGGTGGCATGCCGTACTCGAGGGCGCGGAGGAAGTCCTCGTCGATGGGGTGGGCCTCCTCGTCGCCCATCGCCCGTGCCGCCTTCTGCTCCTCGAACCGGCGACGCTGATCCAGCGGGTCGTTCAGCTCGCTGAACGCGTTGGCGAGCTCCCGACCGGCGACGATCAACTCGAACCGCTCCGTGAGGCCAGGTTCGCTCCGATGCGCCCGGGCCAGCGGCGAGATCTCCATGGGGTAGTCGTAGACGAAGGTCGGCTGCACGAGGGTCCGTTCGACATGCTCCTCGAACACCTCGTTGATGATCTTGCCCACTCCCCAACTCGGCTCGACGGAGATCCCGAGGTCCTCGGCGAGGCCGGCGGCCGCGTCGCGATCCATGGACAGCTCGAACCGCACTCCGGTGACCTCGGCCACCGCATCGAGCATCGTGACCCGGCGCCACGGCGGGGCGAAGTCGAGGGTGTCCCCCTGGTAGGTGACGAGCCGGTCGCCGAGGACCTCGTCGACGACCTCGACCAGGACGTTCTCCACGAGGTTCATGACGTCGTGGTAGTCGGCGTATGCGACGTAGGCCTCGAGCATCGTGAACTCGGGGTTGTGTCGAGGCGACAAGCCTTCGTTGCGGAAGACCCGACCCAACTCGTAGACCTTCCCGAGTCCACCGACGATGAGCCGTTTCAGGTGCAGCTCCTCGGCGATGCGCAGGTACATGTCCTGGTCGAGGGCGTTGTGGTGGGTCACGAAGGGTCGGGCGAGGGCTCCGCCCGCCTCGATCTGGAGGACGGGCGTCTCCACCTCCAGGAAGCCTCGACGGTCGAACGCTCCGCGCAGCTCGCGGACGATGCGGCTCCTGGCGACCGCCGTGTCCCTCGCCCGCTCGTTGACGATCAGGTCCACGTAGCGGCGACGGTGCCGTTCCTCGACATCTCGGAGGCCGTGCCACTTCTCGGGCAGCGGGCGGAGCGACTTGGCGAGGAGCACGAAGCGCGACACCGCCACCGACAGTTCTCCCCGCTTGGTGGTGATGACCTCTCCCTCGACGCCGATCCAGTCGCCGATGTCGAGGTCCCGGAAGGCCTCGAGGTCCTCCTCGCCGAGGATCTGACGTTGGGCGAACAACTGGATCCGACCGGTCTCGTCCTGCAACACGCCGAAGACGAGCTTGCCGATGTCGCGCCGGCCGACGAGCCGCCCGGCGACCCGGACGACCCGACCGGTACTCGAGGCCGGTCCGAGGTCGGCGTGGTCGGCATGCAGCTCGGCGGCGGTGACGTCGGGGACGAACGCGCCAACCGGATACGGCTCGATCCCCCTGGCCCGGTAGCGCTCCAGCTTGGCGAGTCGTTGCGCCGTCAACGGATGGGCGGACAACTCCGACGTGTCGTCGGCGAGCGTCGCGGCGCCGTCGGTGGTTGCCTCGCTCATGGATCCTCGCGGTTCAGGGAGTAGATGATCCGGAGACCCTCCAAGGTGAGGTACTCGTCGACCGTCTCGACGCTCCGGCAGTACGGAACGATGGTAGACGCGAGGCCTCCGGTGGCGATCCGGGTGGCGTCGGTGCCGAGCGCCTCGACGAGCCGCTCCATGACGCCGTCCACCAGTCCGGCGTGGCCGTAGAGCGCGCCGGACTGGATGGCCTCGACGGTGCCCTTGCCGATCGGGGAGCGCGGGGCCACGAACTCGACGGTCCGCAGGGCAGCCGTTCCTCCGATGAGGGCGTTGGTCGAGATCTCCAACCCGGCGGCGATGACCCCGCCCAGGTAGTCGCCGTCCGGCCCGACCACATCGAAGTTCGTCGAGGTGCCGAAGTCCACGACGATCACGGGGGTGCCGTATCGAGCGCGGGCAGCCACGGAGTTGACGATGCGGTCTGCGCCCACCTCCCGTGGGTTGTCGATGTGGATCGGCATCCCGGTACGGACCCCGGGCTCGACGACGACCAGGGGGCCGTCGCTGAGGGCGGGTCCGACCAGCCGGAAGGTGGCGGTCAGTGCCGGCACCACCGACGACAGGGCGACGCCCGCGATATCGGACCGCGCGAAGCCGTCCATGGCGAGGACCCCGAGGAGCTCCCAGCGAAGCTCGTCGGCGGTACGGGTACGGTCGGTGCCGAAGCGCCAATGCCCGACGAGCTCGTCCCCGTCGAACATGCCGAGGGCGATCTGCGTGTTGCCCACGTCGATGGTCAGCAGCATGGTTCCTCCTCGTACAGGACACTGCGGCGCTCGAGGCGCCGTCCCCGGTCGACGACGAAGCGGTCTCCCACCACGTCGATGTGGACGTTGTCGATGAGGCGAACGCCACCCACAGTGGCGGCGGTCGCCAGGACCGCGGGCCGGTCGAGGCGGTCCACGGGTGCGAACCGGTCCTGGGACACGAGGGCCACATAGTCGATGCCGATGCCGGGTGTGCGAGAGATCTCGTCTTCGGCGATCCGTTCGATGGCGGCGGCGGCGCGCTCCCCCGCCTCGATGGCATCGGCGGCGGCGAACAGTCCCCTGCTCAATGCCACGGCGTCCGCCCGGGCATCGGCGGGCAGGCGGACGTTGCGGCTGCTGAGCGCCAGTCCGTCGGCCTCCCTGACCGTGGGCAGGCCTCGGATGTCCACCGGGATGGACAGATCGGCGACGAGCCTGCGGACGACGGCGAGCTGCTGCGCGTCCTTGCGTCCGAAGGACGCGACGTCGGGACGGAGACCGCACAGCAGTTTGGTCACGACGGTGGCCACGCCGTCGAAGTGACCTGGCCGATGTGCACCTTCGAGTCGGTCGGTGAGGTCACGCACCGTGACCGTCGTGACCGGAGGCTCGGGGTACATCTCGGCGACCGACGGCGCGAACAGCACGTCGGCACCGTGAGCCTTGGCGAGTTCGGCGTCCCGTCCCAGATCGGCAGGGTAGGCCGCCAGGTCCGCCCCGTCGTCGAACTGGAGCGGGTTCACGAACAGGCTCACGACCACCAGGTCGGCGATGTCGGCGGTGGCCGAGATCAGCGACAGGTGCCCTTCGTGGAGGTAGCCCATGGTCGGCACGAGGCCGATCGTTCCGGCCCCGTCGCGTGCCGCTCGGCGGGTCTCGGCGAAGGTCTCGACGATCCTCACGACCATCGTTCCTCGATCTCGGTGGCACCGGCGATCCGGGCCAGGACGACCACCAGCGTCCGGAAGTCGTCGGCCAGCGACGGGGCGTACTCGGCGACCGCCCGGATCTGCGACTCGACGGTGCCGGCGTCACCGCGGGCGACCGGTCCCGTCAGCGACGAGCGGGGACCGAGTTCGAAGGCGTTGGCGACCACCGTCTCCACGAGGGGGCGAGCAGCGGCGAACGACACGCCCGCGGCGGAGAACAGCGACTCCGCCATGACCAAGGCACCGAGCGGGAAGTTGGCGGCCGCGGCGGCGGCGGCGTGGTACACCGCCTTGTGCTCGTCGTCGAGGTCGAAGGGATGCATGCCGATGGAACCGGCCAGCTCGATGAGGCGGTCGCGCAACGCTCCACCGGCGGTGATGGCCACCCAGGCCCCCGCCAGGCGCGCCGCCCCGCGGGCGGGATCGGGCAGCGTCTGAAGGGGATGGAACGAGCCGGTCGCCATCCCTGCGGCAGCGAGGGGCGCCAAGGCCGAGACGGGCACCGCCCCGGAGAGGTGGATGGCCGCCGGTCCGGCCGCGGCGGCGGCCGTCGCGATGGCGGAGGCCACCTCGCCGATGGCGTCGTCACGGACGGCGACGACGACGAGATCGGCCTCGGGCATCGGGTCGGAGATGTCCAGCGCGTCGGCTCCGAGCGCGGAAGCGGCCACCGAGGTCGCTTCCGGATCCCTGCCCGCGACGGCGACGACGCGATGGCCCGCCGTCGATGCCGCGAGGGCGAGGGCGGTTCCGGCCCTTCCGGGCCCGACGATGACGAGACGCATGCGGTTCCGATCCTCTCGGTCGGGTATCGGTCCGGGACGGAGGCTACCGGGTCATCGTTCCACCGTGACCATCGTGGACGAACCCGACGCGAGGAGCCGTCCGTCGCGACCCCACACGGTGATGGCCGCGCCGGCGTGGCCGTCCCGGGTCGCCTGACCCACCGCTTCGACGAGGTACCACCCGGCGGTGGAGGCGAGATCGTGGAAGACAGCGAACAGCTCGATCGTCGGGGTGGCGGGCATGCCGGGACGGCCCAGCCCGCCGAGGAGGAGATGGACGGCGGGCCATCCGAGGGCGTCGAGCGGGAGCAGACAGGCGGCGGCGGCGAGACCCGGATCGTCCGGAGCGATCGCCGCCGCCTGCACCCACGCCCGGAACACGGGATCCCGCCGGCGCCGGTCGATCTCGGCGGGATCGAGGGACGCGAGATCCCACCGTTCGAGGACCTTCCAGTTGCGGATGGCCGGTCCGGGGGAGATCCCGACCGTGGGAAGGAGCTCGTCGAGGGATCGGCATCCCGACAGTCCGATCGTCGACGGGAGGCCCCTGGCCGCGTTCGGCCCACTGCGGCCCGTGCCGAGACGGACCCGGCCCGATCCGATCATCACGCCATCGGACCGCATGGTGTACGACACCGATGCGTCGCGTCGGGTTCGGCGTTCGACGATCGTGTCCACCTGCACGTCGGCACCGGGAGCGCCACGATGGAGGAAGCCGTGGGCCATCGCCACCGGATGCATGCCGGGGACCGTCGCGGTCGCCGCCCGCACGCCGAGGGACACGGGGATGCCCCCGAACACCGCGCCGAGGGTGTTGGCCCAATCGGCGCTCAGCGTTCCCGCGTAGGCGGCACCGTCCGGACTCCGAGACGTGACCGGTTCCAGGGTCGTGGCGGCGGCCAGCGGATCCATCCACCGCCCGGCGTGATAGCTGCCGGTGACCGGCCGGACGGTCTGGTCGGCGACGGCGTCGAGGAACGTCTCGAGGGGCCGACCGTCGGCGAGCGCGGCCGAGGGCCACACCGCCAGCAGGGGCTCGAGGACGAACCGCCGCTCGGTGAGCCCACGGTGGGGCACGACCAGCCCGGGGCGGTCGATCTCCTCGTCTCCGAACAGGAGGAGGTCCAGATCCAGGGTGCGGGGACCCCAGCGTTCGCCGCGTCGTCTGCCGTGTCGGCGTTCGATGGCGAGGAGGCGATCGAGGAGCTCTCGGGCACCGAAGGAGGTGTCGACGATGGCCACGGCGTTCAGGAAGGGGCCCTGGTCCGGACCTCCGACCGGCGCGGTCTCGAAGATGGGAGACACGGCCGTGACGTTCCCGACGTCCGCGAGGTCGACGACGGCGGCGGCGAGATGACCGAACCGGTCCCCGACGTTGGAGCCGAGGCCGATGGCGGTCGTCGTCATGTCAGCCGACGGTCGGGATGAGTCTCCGCCCCGCCGGACCCATGGGACGTCCGACGATCTCCTGGATCACCGAGGTGGCGACGATGGGGTCCTGCACCATCCCGGAATGCACCAGGTACCCGGCCAGGATGCCCGAGAGCGTGTCGTCGATGATGTCGCGATGCATGAGCACCGACGCGCCCGGCTCGCCGAGGGCCTCGTCGAGGGTGGAGAACACGACCTCGACCTCGTCGACCTCCTCGGGATCTCCATCGACCGGGACGCTCCGGAACGCGAACCCGGCGGTCTCGTAGGCCGCCCGGTTCTGGTTGGATGCCAGGAGGCTGACGACCGAGTTGATGCCCTGCTCCTTGAGCCAGACGATCTCCTCTTCGCGGCGGACGCGTCGATGCTGGAAGCCATATCCGCCGATCCGCTCGGAAACGGCGAGACGTCCGGCGATCACCCAACGGAATCCTCTCGGTTCCAATCCCGACATGCCACGGCCCTTCATCGATTCCAGCCGCGAACGATAGCGTCGGCGACGGTGGTGGCGGCTCGTGTGGTGACGACGTCGTGGGTGCGGACGATGTCGGCGCCGGCGAGGATCGCCGCCGCCGCGCCGGCCGCCGAGGCCACGTCGCGGTTCGAGATGGTCGGCTCCATCCCGGCAGCCTCGAGGATCGCGCCGAGGAAGCCCTTGCGGGAGAGGCCGACCAGTACCGGGAACCCGAGGGCGACGATCCGGTCGAGCTCGCCGAGGAGCAGGAGGTTGTGGGCGAAGGTCTTCCCGAACCCGATGCCCGGATCGACCACGATCCTCTCGGGGGCGATGCCCGCCGCGACGGCGACCTCCGCCTGGCGGGCGAGGAACGTCGCGACCTCGCCGACGACGTCGTCGTAGGTGGGGTGCTCCTGCATGGTGGCGGGTTCCCCGCGCATGTGCATGATGACGACCCCCACGCCCGCGCGGGCACACACCTGCCGCATCCGCGGTGATGTCAATCCGGTGATGTCGTTGACGATCTGCGCTCCGGCGTCGATCGCGGCGGCGGCGACGTCGGGTTTGGCGGTGTCGATGGAGACGACCGCCCCGGTGGCGGCGAGTCCCTCGACGACCGGGAGGACCCGGCGGAGCTCCTCGGCGGTCGTCACCGGCGCCGCGCCGGGCCGGCTCGATTCCCCGCCCACGTCGACGATGGCGGCACCTCGCTCGACGAGGCGGAGGCCGTGATCGATCGCGGCGGCCGGTGTGGGATGGCGTCCACCGTCGGAGAACGAGTCCGGGGTGACGTTGACGATGCCCATCACCGCCGACGACGCATCGAATGCGAGCGCTCGGTCGCGGAGCCTCCAAGGACCCCGGGTCGGACGCATCGGCTCAGTTCGGGCCGTCGGCGTGCGACGCGGCGAATCCCGAGTCGCCCACGCCGGCGCGCTCGGGAGCTCGGATGCGGAATCCGCCGCCTTCGGCGTGCTCCCACTTCGGGACGTCGTAGAACACCTCGGCGACCTGGTCGGCGTCGAGGGTCTCACGCTCGACGAGCGCCTCGGCGATGCGATGGAGGGCGTCGATGTGGGTCTCGATGATCTGCCGGGCCTCGTCGTGGGCCTGGGTGATGAGCTTGCGGACCTCGTCGTCGATGGCCGCCGCCAACTCGTTGGAGAGGTCCTGATTGCGGCTGTAGTCGCGACCGAGGAACACCTCGCCTTCGGGCTTGCCGTACTGGATGGGTCCGAGAGCGTCGCTCATCCCGTATTCCATGACCATCTTCCGGGCGAGCTGGGTCGCCTTCTCGATGTCGTTGGAGGCCCCGGTGCTGGGATCGCCGAAGATCGTCTCCTCGGCGGTGCGTCCGCCGAGGGCGTAGGCGAGCTGGTCGACGAGCTCTGAGCGGCGCTGGTAGTAGCGGTCCTCCTCCGGCAGCGACAGGGTGTAGCCACCGGCCCGTCCCCTGGGGATGATCGTGACCTTGTGGATCGGGTCGAGATGCGGGAGCGCGAAGCCGACCAGCGCGTGACCGCCCTCGTGGTACGCGGTGAGTTTCTTCTCCTCCTCCGACATCACCCTGGACCGGCGCTCGGGGCCGGCGATGACCCGTTCGATGGCCTCTTCCATCTCGGACATCGTGATCTGGGCCAAGCCGCGACGAGCCGCCAGCAGCGCCGCCTCGTTGATGAGGTTGGCCAGGTCGGCGCCGGTGAAGCCCGGCGTGCGCCGGGCGAGCACCTTCAGGTCGATGTCGGGAGCGAGGGGCTTGCCCTTGGCGTGCACCTCGAGGATCTTCTCTCTGCCCGGCAGGTCGGGCCGGTCGACGACGATCTGGCGGTCGAAGCGGCCAGGTCGGAGAAGGGCGGGGTCGAGGATGTCGGGCCGGTTCGTCGAGGCGATCACGATGACGCCGGCCTTGACGTCGAAGCCGTCGAGCTCGACCAGGAGCTGATTCAGGGTCTGCTCGCGCTCGTCGTGTCCGCCGCCGAGACCGGCGCCGCGGTGGCGCCCGACGGCGTCGATCTCGTCGATGAAGACGATCGATGGGGCGTTCTGCTTGGCCTGTTCGAACAGGTCGCGGACGCGGCTGGCCCCCACCCCGACGAACATCTCGACGAAGTCGGAGCCCGAGATCGAGAAGAACGGCACCCCCGCCTCGCCGGCGACGGCCCTGGCGAGCAGGGTCTTGCCCGTTCCCGGGGGACCGTACAGGAGCGCGCCCTTGGGGATCTTGGCGCCCATCGCCCGGAACTTCTGGGGCGATTCGAGGAACTCCTTGATCTCCTGGAGCTCCTCGACGGCTTCGTCCGCGCCGGCGACGTCGGCGAAGGTGACCCGGGGCTGGTCCTTGGAGACCTGCTTGGCCTTCGACTTGCCGAACTGCATCACCCGGTTCCCGCCGCCCTGGAGCTGGAAGAGGATGAAGATGAAGATCCCGAACAACAAGATGTACGGCAAGATGGTCCCGAGGAGCCATTGAACGAGGGTCGCCTCCTGGCTGTCGGTCTTGAGCTCGACACCGGCGGCGAGGACGTCGGTCGTCAGCTTCTCCTCGTAGTCGGGCGGGTAGTGGACGATGAAGGGGGTGTCGACGGGGGACTGGCCCGAACGGTACGTGCCTTCGATCACGTCGGACTTGACGCGCATGACGAGGGGGCTCTGGATCTCGCCGTCGGCGAGCTTCGTGTTGAACTCGTTGAGGGTCAGCTCCTCGGCCGGGGTGGACTGGTTGACGAAGAAGTTGACCGACATGACGACGAGGACCACGACGGCCACGTAGACCAAGATGGTGCGGGTCGTCCGGTTCACTGTGCTCCTCGATCGGTTCCGGGCAGCTCGGGGATGCCCGTTCGGCGTGCGTCGCCATGGTACGCCGGTCGTGTGTCAATTCGGGCGTTGCGTCGGGTCCTGTATCGGCACCGACGCCGACCCACTCGACGACTTATCCGTCCCCGTCTTCCTCCATCACCGCGATGTGCGGCAGGTTGCGGTACTTCCCGGCGTAGTCGAGGCCGTAGCCGATCACGAACTCGGGCGGGATGTGGAACCCCTCGTAGCGAACCTCCAGCGGCGGGCGCTCGACACCGTCCTTGACGAGCAACGCCGCGATCTCGAGCGACTCGGGCTGCCGGACCTCCAGATTGCGCAGCAGGTAGTGCAACGTGAGACCCGAGTCGATGATGTCCTCGACGATGAGCACGTGGCGCCCGGCGATCTCCTGATCCAGGTCCTTCAAGATCCGCACCACGCCGGAGGTCTTGGTGGCCGCGCCGTACGACGACACGGCCATGAAGTCGAACTCGACCGGGAGTTCCACGTGCCTGGCCAGGTCCGCCATCACGATGAACGCGCCCTTCAAGATGCCCACCATGAGCAGGTCCTTGCCGCGGTAGTCCTCGGTGATGGCCCGGCCCATCTCGGCGAGCTTCGCGTCGATCTCCTCGTCGGAGATGAGCACCTTGCCGACCTTCATGGTCCCCTCTCGATCTCGAGCTGTAGGGCCCCATCCTGCCGTGACGCCGCCCACCGCGCCAGCCGGACTCCGGGGATGGCCGCCACGGCGCCGTCCACGACAAGAACCGGCCACGCGGATCGCAGGCGCACCGGGACGGCAGCCTCGGCCAGGGCCTCGACGACGCGCTTGGTTCCGCCGCCGATGTCGATCCGGTCTCCCGGTTCGGGCGCCCGCAGCGACAGGCGACCATCACCGAGGGCCGGCGCCAACCCGGCACCTCCCCCGCCGGGAGCGATCGCCACGGTGAGGTTCCCGAACCGCACCCGGCCCGGTACCGGAACGTCGACGATCGGTTCGGGAGCCGGGACCGGCCCGGCGTGGATGGCGACGTAGGGACCCTCCCGTTCGGCGAGGAGACCTCCACCGAGCTGCCGGCGCCGGGCGCCCGAGACGACCGCCATCACCGCCGCCACGTCCGCCGCCGATCCTCCCTGCGGACCGGCCGGGCCACGAAGCGCACGCCACACGGCGTAGGTCGCCACCGGATGGGCGATGGTCGCCAGAACCGGCACGGGGAGCAGGATCGCTCCCGCGTCGCGACGAACCGGGACCTCGTCGGCGAGGGTTCCCAGCAACGCATCCACCTCCCGGAACCGCCGAGCGGCCGCACCCAGCATGCCGACGACGTCACGGTCGCCCATCGCCTCGGCGAGCGACGGCAGACCGACGTGACGGAGCCGGTTCCGGGTGAAACGCAGGTCGACGTTGGCCGGGTCATCGACGTACGGCAGGGCCACGGCATCGGCCAGGGCCCGGGTGTCGGCCCTGGCGACGTCGAGGAGCGGCCGGTGCCAGGGCGGGTCGACGGTGCGCATCCCGGCCAGTCCTCGGGTCCCTGCACCACGCAGGAGATGCATGAGGACGGTCTCGGCCTGGTCGTCGGCGGTGTGGCCCAGCACGATGGGCCGTCCGTTGGCGACGCGGGACAGGGCCGCGCGGCGGAGCTCACGTGCCCGCAGTTCGAGGCTCGGGCCGTCCACGCACGGCGCCGGCACGACCTGCAGTTCGATGTCGAGGTGGCGGGCCAGCCGCCGGGCGGCGTCCCGGAGCCGTGCCGAGCCCTCCAGCCGGTGATCGACGAAGACCCCGACGAGCGGCCGCCCGGCCCGTCGACATCCCCACGCCGCGGCGGCGCTGTCGGCGCCCCCGCCGAGGGCCGCCACGGTCGGGCCGGGGGGTACGACCGCGTCGCAGGCGGCGGCGATCCGGTCCGGCAGGGTCATCCCACCCGTTCGAGCCACCGGTCCGGCTCCTCGATCTCGGCCAGCGTCGGGAGGTTCTCGGGTCCGAGCCATGCCGCGTCGAGGGCCGACCATCCGGCTCGACGCTCCACCGCCTCGATGAACCGGGCGCCGTTGTCGTACTGCTTCATCTTCATCTCGAGTCCGATGAGCCGAAGGAGCAATGCGGTCCGTGGCTCGCTCCGGCGGGCCTGGAGGACCTTCGACATCCGATCCTGGGTGACCAGCTCCCTGGCGCCGATCCGATCCATGATGACGTGACCGTGTCCTTCGAGCAGCGTCATGAGCGCCTGGACCCGATCGAGGACGTCGCGTTGCGACGGATTGGCGAGGAGACCGAAGATGCCCGTGTCGCCCACCAGAGGCCGACCTTCACGTGCCGCGGTGCGGATCTCCTCCGAGACCCTGGCGAGACGGCCGGGTTCGGGTTCCGACGACTCGACCAGCTCCTCGACGAGTCCCATGAAGTACGCCCGCATCCATGGCACGCCGACGAACTGGGCACGGTGGGCCGACTCGTGCAGCGCGACCCAGAATCGGAACTCGGCGGGGCGGAACTCGAACCGGCGCTCCATGTCGAGGACGTTCGCTCCGACGAACACCAGCGTGTCGCCAACGTCCCTGCCCGGAGACGGAAGCACCAGCTCGTACTGGCCCAACACCCGCTTGGCGAGGAACCCGAGCACGGCACCCAACTCGGCGCCCATCACCCTGCCGGCGGTGCGGGCACCCAGTCCCGAGCTGCGAGCGAGGCGCTCCTCGAGCGGTCCGAGCAACGTCGAGAACGAGGCGACGTTCATCTCGACCCATTCGCGACGCGAGATGACCGCCACATCGGGGGCCCCGGGAAGCGACAGGCGCGTCTCGGCGGCGACCAGCTCGGAGGCCCGAGCGACGATGGCCGGTGCCTCTCGATGGAAGCGGGTGGCGTGATAGGTCCCTTCCAAGGGATACCGGCCGGCGACACGGGTGGCCACCGTCTCGGCCAGGGACCAGTCGACGCGACTCATGGCGTCACTGTACGCCGCCGGGACGCGAACCAGCTACACGACCTCGTAACGTCCCTTGACCCGGAAGGCGTAGTAGACGGCCAGCCCCACGATGAGGCCGAGCGACACGACCACGATGATCGGGATGATGTACCGCGCCGTCCACGGAGGTTCGGTGTCGGGTTCCGACGGCGCGGGGGCGGGCTCGGCGGGTTGCGGGGCGTTGGGATCGACCGTGGTGGTGGTCGTGGCCCCTTCCTCGGCCTGGGTGAAGGCCGACGCGGTGGCGACCGCGGACCACGACACGAGCAGGGCGACCAGGGCGCCGACGATCAGCAGTCGGTTTCTCGATGTCATGGGGCGGGAGGATACACGCGGGAGGTCCGGGCGCGAGAAAGCGCCGGACGGACGTCCGGCGCTTCGCGGGCGGGGGGCCGTCAGCTGTCGTCGCTGACGACGCGTCCCCGGAGCCTCGGGTACTTGGTGGGGGCATGCGCGAAGCAGTACTCCCTGCGGTTGTACCGCGAGAGGGTCGTCTCGCACCCTTCGTGGGCACATCGACGGGTCGTCGAGTACGTCTTGGGGGCGCGAGCCGATCCGCTCAGGCGGCGTCCTTTCACGACGGTGTTGTCTGCCATGGGTAAACCTCTTGTGTCTGGCTACGGCCGGTCGTCCTGGCCCTGGTCCTGGTCCCGGTTCGACCGTTCTTCCTCTATCAACGCACGGAGGGTGTCGAAAAGTTCCGGTGGCGGTTCGGACCGTCCTCTCTGGCGGATGACGGACTTGAGTTTCGACTCGAACTCGTAGGCGCTCTCACAGTGCGAGCATCGGCGGAGATGCCACTTGATCCGGGCTCGATGCCACCAGGTCAGCTCCTCGTCGAGGAACTGGTACACGTACTCGACCGCGTGGTCGCATCCCGCTGTCATCTTCCAGGTCTCATGTTCCGGGTCCAACGAGTCCGCGCTCCTGTGCCACGTTCCACAACTTCCGTTGGAGCGCTTTTCTTCCCCGATGCAGACGGGACATGACCGTCCCGATCGGGATGTCGAGCATCTCGGCGATCTCCTTGTACGAGAACCCGTCGACGTCGGCCAGCAGGACGGGCATGCGGAAGTTCTCCGGAAGCGACTCGATGGCCTCGATGATGTCCTGGTCGACGAAGGCATCGAGGACCTCCTTCTCCGCCGACACCGACGCGCCGGACGCCTCCCCCAGCCGCCGGTACAGGTACAGGTCCTGGAGTTCGCCGAGCTCCACCTCGTTGGGGCGGCGCTGTTTCTTGCGGTACTTGTTGATGTAGGTGTTGGTGAGGATCCGGTACAGCCAGGCCTTCAGGTTCGTGCCTTCCTGGAACGAGTCGTAGGCCCGGTAGGCCTTGAGGAACGTCTCTTGGACGATGTCCTCGGCATCGGCGGGGTTCCGCGTCATCCGCAGCGCGGCCGAGTACAGCTGCGGAGCGTACTGCATGGCGTCTCTCTCGAAATCGGCCTGATCAGCCATCGGTCCCTCGGCGTCGTCGATCGGTAACCCTAGAACCTGTCCGCCATGTCCGGGGCACTGCGTCCACGGTACTAACCTTCCCCGCCGCGCCGGAGTAGCTCAGTCGGCAGAGCGACGCACTCGTAATGCGTAGGTCAGGGGTTCGATTCCCCTCTCCGGCTCCATCGGGTCCCGCCGTCACCTCTGGCGTGCCGCATCTCCCTGCGGTACTTCTTCCAGTCCCCCGACCTGGTCGACAGCGTGACGTCGGTCACGATCTGCAGGAGCGCCACGACGGCGAGGATCGCCAGGGCCCAGACCGGTGCGGCGGCGACGGTGCCGACACCGAGCGCGACGACGGGGACGGCCTTGGTGACCAGCGCCCCGGCCGCGTGCATCCAGGCCCGGCACCGAGCCGGAGCCCGTAGGTACGAGGCGTAGTCGATCTTGACCCCCGGTTGGGGTCGTCCCCTCCCGATGAACCAGCCGGTGAACCGGATCCCGCAGCGAGCACCGGCGGCCAGGTGTCCGAGGCCGTGGGTGGACACGGCCAGGGTCCCCGTCCCGGCGAGCAGGGCGAGCCCGTCCCAGGGGGCGTCGAGGGGGAAGGCCGCACCGAGGAGGGCCACGCCGACGAGGGTGACGGCGCCCATGACGGCGGTTCCCAGACCGAGCGGCACCCGAACGAGGGCCCAGGCACCGAAGGCGTGGTCGTCGATGGCCGCGATCCGATCGGCGTGGGCCTCCACGAGGGCGGGGTCGCGCTTGACCGCGGCGACGGCCCGCCAGAACCCGGTCGTGCCAAGGTCGCCGGCGGCGGCCTTCTCGGCACGGTCGAGGATCGCGTCGATCTCGGCTGGGGTCATGGGATCCTCCTGATCGTGAAGGTTACCGGGAGCCGAACACCCTCAGGTGCCGATCGAGGGCGCCCCACCATGCCTCGGTCATCGCCCCCAACGGGTCTTCGGCGGTGGCGAAGTCCGACCAGACCAGCGGCTCGTCGACCCATACCCGCACCGACGTCCGGCGGACGCCGCGGTGCACCGGTGACAGCAACCCTTCGGACCCGGCGATGGCGATCGGGATCAACGGCGCCCCCGTCATCCATGCCAGCCATGCGGCTCCGCGTTTGGGTTGGGTCTCTCCCCACCGTGCGACCCGGCGGCCCTCGGGGAAGACCCCGAGCGCGCCGTCGGCGTCGAGGTGGGCGATGGCCGTCCGCAACGCCTGCACCGGGGCGCCGTCACGGTCGATGGCGATGGTGTCGAAGAACCCGGTGACGGCATCGAAGATGCGGGAGCGACCGAACAGCTCGTCGACGGCGAGGAACCGCACGGCCCGGTCGGCGGCGCTGGTCACCAGAACGGGGTCGATGTGCGACAGGTGATTGGCGGCCAGGATGACCCGACCGCGCCGGGGGATGTGCTCGGTGCCGGTGACCTCGAGGTCGAGGAACCCGCGGGCCAGGGCCCGGAAGGGCTCGTTGGCCGCCTTGACGAACCATCGTTGGCGGCGCCGTGGGCCACCGGCGGCGGGCTCAGTCGGCATCGGAGCCGAGTTCGGCGAACATCGCGGCCAGGGCGAGGTGGGGCCGCTGGTTGGCGCGCAGCGCCTCGATGGTGGCCAGGACCCGGTCGGCGGCGGCCACCGCTCTCCTCGGCGAGACGGCCGTGAGCGTGGCCACCGGGATGTCCTTGTTGCGGACCGGAGCGCCGAGCTGGGCGGCGGCGGCGTCCCGGTAGAACGACGCGAGGATCTCGAGGCCGGTGGCGTAGAGCGCGTCGGAGGCCCGTTTCAGCTCCCTGGCCTGGCGCTCCTTGAGGGCCTTTCCCGCCTCCGGGTCGGCCTCGGTCCGATGCCGCTCGACGAGTCCGCTCAGAAGCGGCTTGGTCGCCTCGATCACCTCGTCCGCCAGTCGGTAGGCCTCCCCTGGATGCTCGGGCACCCGCACCCCGATCCCGAGCCACAGGGCGCGGAAGGCGGCCACCTCGGGTTGGGTCGCCAGGTCGAGAGCCAGACCTGGCCGCCCTCCGCACACGGCGGCGGCGCGGGTCGCCTGCTCTTCGGCGATCCCGGCGGCCCTGAGCCCCGCAGCGACCTCGTCCTCGGGGACCCGGCCGAACACGACGGTCCGGCACCGGCTCGCCACCGTGGAAGGGAGGTCGTCGGCGGATTCGGCGACGAGGACGAACACGGTGCTCGATGTCGGCTCCTCGAGGGTCTTGAGCAGCGCGTTGGCGGCCTCGTCGTTGAGGAGGCCGGCCTCCTCGAAGAGGAACACCTGCAGGTCGGCTTCGTAGGGGCGACGGCTGGCCTGGGCGACCACGGTCCGGGCCTGGTCGACGGTGATCGACGCGCGGCCCGATGGCTCGACAACGACCAGGTCCGGGTGGCTGCGTTCCAGCGCTCGGCGGACGGCGTTCGGGTCGTCGCCGCCGACGAGGCTCGCCGCGAACCGCAGCGCGACGGTGCCCTTTCCCACGTTCGACGGGCCCACGAACAGGTAGGCCTGGGCGGGGCGCGACAGATCGCCGGTGAGGAGCTCGACGACGGCTCCGTGGCCGATGATCCCCGCCAACGCCGTCATCGGGTCGCCCCGAGACGGGCGAGCACCACATCGACGATGTCGTCCACCGGGCCGGACGCGTCGACGACGATGAAGCGGTCCGGCTCCTGGGCGGCGATGGAGCGGAACGTGGCGGCGGCGGCCGAGAGGAAGGCGGCACCCTCGCCGCCGATCCGGTCGGCGACCTCCTGGCGGGCGATCCCCACATCGACGTCGACGTCGAGGAGGACGACGACCCCCGGCCAGACCCCGCGCAGCCCGGGTTCGTTGACCGCCCGAACCTCGGCGACACCCAGACCCCGACCGCCGCCCTGATACGCCAACGACGAGTAGACGGAACGGTCGGTCAGGACCCACCGCCCATCCGCCAGCGCCGGGGCGACCACCTCGGCGGTGAGCTGGGCTCGAGCCGCCGCGAACAGCAGCGCCTCGGCCCACGGGGCCAGGTGGGTCTCTCCGTCGAGGAGGATCGAGCGGATCCGTTCGCCGGTCGGGGTGCCTCCCGGCTCCCGGACCACGGTCACCTCCGCATCGTCGCGCAGTGCCGCCGCCACCCGACGCACCACGGTCGATTTGCCTGCGCCTTCGATGCCCTCGAAGGCGACGTACCGGTGCAGCGGCAGGTCGAGATGGCTCATGGGTGCCAGTCTCGCGCGTCGCGGCCGGGGCGGGTCGCCTGGGTCGTCACGTCGTCTCGTCGGCGTTCTCGGTTGTCACCTTGCTCGCGGCCGCCGTCGTCTTCGCCGTCGTCGTCTTCTTGGCCTTCGTCTGCTTCTTCGCCGTCGTCTTCTTCTTCGCCGTCTTGCGCTTGGTCGTCTTCTTCGCCGGTCCCTTGGCGCGGCGCTCGGCGAGGAGCTCGGCCGCCCGCTCCAGCGTGATCGTCTCGACCGAATCACCGGCTCGGAGCGACGCGTTCGTCTCGCCGTCGGTGACGTACGGCCCGAACCGACCCTTCTTGACGACGACCGGCTTGTTCGAGTTCGGGTCCTCCCCGAGCTCCTTGAGCGGTCCGGCCGACCGACCGCCACGGCGTCGCTTGGGTTCCGCCAGCCGCCGGACGGCTTCGTCGAGGTCGATCGTGAACAGCTGCTCCTCGTCGTCGAGGCTGCGGGTCTCCTTGCCCCACTTCAGGTACGGCCCGTATCGACCGTTGAGCGCCACGATCGGCTGGCCGTCGTCGGGGTGCTTCCCGACGGTGCGGGGCAGCGACAGGAGCCGCAGGGCTTGGTCGAGGTCGATCGTCTCGGGCGACATCGTCTCGAACAACGAGGCCGTCGGCGGCTTCGGGTTGGTGTCGGGATCCCGCTCGCCGAGCTGCACGTACGGTCCGTAGCGGCCGGTTCGCAAGACCACGGGCACACCGGTGTCGGGGTCCTCGCCCAGCACACGATCCTGGCCGGGGGCCGACAGCAGATCGAGGGCCTTGTCGACCGTCAGCTCGTCCAGCGCCAGATCCTCGGGGATCGACACTCGATCCTCTCCCCGCGTCAGGTACGGGCCGTACTGGCCGGAACGAGCGACGATCGGCACCCCGTCGGGGTCGGTCCCGATCTGCACCGAGTTCACCTCCCGAGGGTCGATGGCCTCCAGGGCCTGCTCGGAAACGAGATCGCGCAGGCCGGGCCGACCGTTGCCGAAGTAGAACCGTTTCAGCCACGGCACCATGTCCTCTTCGCCTTCGGCGATCCGATCGAGGTCCTCCTCCATGCGGGCGGTGAAGTCGTAGTCGACGTAATCCCGGAAGTACCGCTCGAGCAGACCGACGACGGCGAAGGCCTTGAGCGTCGGCACCAGGGCGGTCCCGTGCTTGCGGACGTACCCGCGGTCCTGGATGGTCGAGATGATCGATGCGTAGGTGGAAGGGCGGCCGATACCGAGCTCCTCCATCCGTTTGACCAGGGACGCCTCGGTGTAGCGGGGCGGCGGCTTGGTCTCGTGGATCGTCGGTTCGAGGTCGACGACGTCGAGGACATCGCCGACCGAGGCGTCGGGCAGCGGCGACTCCTGGTCGTCGGTGGCGGCCTCGGGGTCGTCACGCCCCTCGACGTAGGCACGGAGGAACCCGGGGAAGGTGATCGTGCGTCCCGAAGCTTGGAACCGGCACTCCTTCCCCGACGTCGGGGCGGTGGCGCCGAGGCGGATCACGAGGCTCTCGCCCTTGGCGTCCTTCATCTGAGAGGCGACGGTCCGTTTCCAGACCAGGTCGTAGATCCTCGCCTCGTCCGACGTCGGTCCGAACTGGGCGGCGACCTGGGAGGGATCGGTGAAGCGCTCCCCTGCCGGGCGGATGGCCTCGTGTGCCTCCTGAGCCCCTTTCGCCTTCTTCCCGTAGCGACGGGGAGACGCCGGGAGGTACTCGGCCCCGTAGCGGTCGGCGACGAGCGCTCGTGCCGCGGCCACGGCCGTCTCGGACAGGTTCGTCGAATCCGTCCGCATGTAGGTGATCAGCCCCGCCTCGTAGAGGCGCTGAGCCGCCGACATCGTGCGTCGGGCCCCGAAGCGATGTTTGCGGCCGGCCTCCTGCTGCAAGGTGGCCGTTCGGAACGGCGCGTAGGGCTTGCGCGTGTACGGCTTGCGCTCCACGTCGGTGACCCGGAACGTCGCCGTCCGGAGTTCGTCGGCCAGTTCGCCGGCGGCGTCGACCGACAGGAGGACCCGGCCGTCCTTGACATGGCCGGCGGCGTCGAAGTCGTCCTTGCCGGCGGCGACCTTCACGCCATCGATGGCCTGCAGGGTCGCTCCGAAGGGTGCCTCCGGAGTCGAGGAGGGGACGAACGTCCCCGCGATGCCGGCATAGACGGCGGACACGAAGGCCATCCGTTCCCGCTCACGTTCGACGAGGATCCGGATGGCCGGCGACTGGACCCTCCCCGCCGACAGGCCCTTCTGCACCCGACGCCACAGCACCGGAGACACCTCGTATCCGAACAGGCGGTCCAGGATCCTCCTGGCTTCCTGGGCCTCGACGAGCTTGCGGTCGAGGTCTCGAGGCCGGGCGGCCGCCTCCTGGATCGCCTCCGGGGTGATCTCGTGGAACACCATGCGGCGCACCGGCACCTTGGGCTTGAGGACCTCCAGGAGATGCCACGCGATCGCTTCGCCCTCGCGGTCCTCGTCGGTGGCGAGGTACAGCGCTTCGGCGTCCTTCATGGCCCTCCGGAGCTTGGCGACCTGCTTCTTCGAGTCGTCGGTGACGATGTAAACCGGCTCGAAGTCGCCGTCGACGTCGATGCCGAACCGAGTCTTCTTCCACAGGTCCCGCTGCTTGGCGGGCAGCTCGGCGGCGCGGCTCGGGATGTCGCGGATGTGACCCACCGAGGATTCGACCTGGTAATCGGGGCCGAGGTACTTCCCGATGGTCTTCGCCTTGGCGGGCGATTCGACGATCACGAGTTTCTTGGACATACGCGCTCGAACGCTCTCTTTCTCGGAAGGAAGACACCCCCGTAGGGGCCTACAGGGATACGGCACGACGGAGGATATGTCAAGCGCCGCCGTTGTCGACCGCACCCTGGACGACGGATCATCGAGCGGCGCCGAAGCCGGCGACGATGCGGTCCACGACGGCGGTCCAGGTGAACTCCCGCTCCACCCGAGCCCGGCCCGCTCGCCCCATCTCGGCGGTCAGGTCGGGGTCGTCGACGAGCAGCTCGAGGGCTTCGACGATGTCGTCGATGGATCGCACGACGAAGCCGGTCGCTCCCGGCTCGACGGTCTCGGGCGCACCCCCCGAATCACCGGCGAGAACGGGGAGCCCGCAGGCGGCGGCTTCCAGGAACACCAGGCCGAGGCCCTCGACTTCGAGACCGGCCCAGCGGGTTCGGCACGGCATGCAGAAGATGTCCATGTCCCGGTAGAGGCCGGGGAGTGCGGCCCAGGGGACGTCCACTTCGAACCGGGCGTCGACGCCCAGCTCGGCCGCCAACCGACGCAAGCGGCGTTCCATGCGTCCCTTCCCGACCAGCACCACGTGAACCCGGCCTTCGAGGCGGGCGGCGGCCCGCAGGAGTCGATCCTGGCCCTTGCGGGGCACGAACCGACTCACACAGCCCACCACCGCCGGGTCGTGGCGGCGGCGCACGGCGGGAGGGGTGAAGGTCTCGACGTCGACCCCGGCGCCGGCGTAGACCACCGGCATGCCCGTGAGCCGCTCCACCTTGCGGGCCGTGTACCCACTGACCGCGAACCGGACGTCCGCTGCCCGAAGCGTCCGGGCGAACCCCTGCCGGAGACCGGGAACCGCCGCCGGGATGGTGATCTCGGCCCCGTGGCTGAGGACCCCGACCGGGACGTCGAGAGCGGTCCGCAGGGCGGGGCCGAGAGCGGGAAGGGGATGAGGGGCACCGAACAGGATCGCGTCGGGCCGGAACCGACGCCCGACCTCGACGACCTGGGCCAGCACCGAACGGGTGGGGAGCATGTACCTGCGGCCACCGCGGGTCACCACCGGATCGGGCTCGGCACGGGGATCGGCGGGAGCGAACACGTGGACCGGATCGGGGTAGGCAGCGACCAGGTTCCTGAGGTACTGCTGGATCCCGCCGGGCTTGGGGGGATAGTCGTTGGTCACCACGAGGAGGCGCACTCAGCCCTCCAGGTGGGGCGCCACGTTGTAGCCGGCCAGGACCGGGCCGGCGTCGCCGAACCGCACGGTCGACATCGCCGTGTTGCGCATCAACGCCATCGCGTCGCGGCGAGCGAACGGCAGACCGACCAGATCCGCCGCGTAGGCCCGGAAGGCACCGCCGTGACCGACGACGGCCGGTCGACGAGCGCGGCGGGCGATGTCGGCCACCGTGGCGCCGATCCGCGCCGCGGCTTCGCCGAAGGTCTCGCCCGATCCACCCCTGGGCGCATCGACGCCGTCGATGTAGACGGCTCGGTACCCGACGGGGTCCTCCCGGCGGACCTCGTCGCGGGTGCGGTCCTCCCATCGACCGAAGTCCATCTCGACGAGGTCGTCGACGACGACCACCGCCACGTCCCGGACCGCGGCGATCGTCTCGGCGGTGGTCCTGGCTCGCTGCAGCGGAGAGGTGAAGATGGCGTCCACGGGCGGGAGGACGTGGGCGAGACGGCCCGCCTGACGAGTCCCCTCGTCGCTGAGGGGACTCTCCCGACGGCCCTGCCATCGCCCCTCGATGTTGGCCTCGGACTCTCCGTGACGGATCAACACGACGTGCGGCTCGTGACCGTGATGGGGATGCTCGTGGGAACCGTCGACGAGGTGGGTGGCATCGTTGTAGGTGACCATGCGTGGCACCTCGTCGATCGAGATCCGAGACAGCGACGTGTTGGCCACGATCCCCATCGACCGGAAGCCGGGACGGATGCCGAGGACATGGGCCATCAGGTTCTGGATCACCCCGCCGTGGGTGGAGACGAGGACCTGGGCACCGTCGTCGAGCCGGTCGACGAGCGCCTCGAATGCGGCGACGATCCTGCCGACGAACTCGTCGATCGACTCTCCGCCGACGGGACGCACCCGCTCGCCGCGACGGAGGGCGGCGACGTCACCCGGGTAGCGTTCCTCGACCTCGGCGGGGGTGAGCCCCTCCCATTCCCCGAGTCGGATCTCGGCGAAGCCCGGATCGACCTCGAAACGGTCGGTGAGCATCCCGACGGTGCCGTCGGTACGCTGCATCCCCGACGACACGATGAGATCGAACGACCGATCGGCGAGACGCTCGGCGACCCGCTTGGCCTGGTCTCGGCCTCGCGGCGTCAACGCAGCGTCGGTGCTCCCCTGCCAGACGCCGGCGATGTTCCCGGTCGTCTCGCCGTGGCGCAGGAACGTGATGTCGACGGCCATGGATCCTCCTCGGAGCGCCGTAGAGTAGGTGCCGTGCCGATCCTCCACGCGCTCGTCGCCACCGAACCGCAAGGCGGCCTGCCCGGCGGTGGCGCCGAGACGGTCATCTGGGTCGTTCTCGGCGCGGTGCTCGTCGGGCTCTACCTGCTGATCCGGCGCACCCGTCGACGTTCGGAGCGGGCGTTCATGGACGCCCGCCGGAGGGAGGACCAGCTCCGCGCCAACGACCCCGATCTGCGGAGACCCGACGACCCGTAGGGTCCGACCTCAGAAGGGCAACCCGGCGGCGAAGGCCGACGCGAAGATGAGCGACACGACCGTCATCACCTTGATGACGATGTTCATCGACGGTCCCGACGTGTCCTTGAACGGGTCACCGATCGTATCCCCCACGACGGCTGCCTTGTGGGCGTCGGAACCCTTGCCGCCGAAGGCGCCTGCCTCGATGAACTTCTTCGCGTTGTCCCACGCGCCGCCGGCGTTGGCCATGAAGATGGCCAGCAGGAAGCCCGACAGCAGCGCTCCGGCGAGGAGCCCGCCGAGCATCTCGATGTTGATGAACCCCACCACGAGCGGCAGGATCACGGCGAGCGAACCGGGGATGATCATCTCCCGCAGGGACGCTTTCGTGGAGATGTCGACGCACTTGGCGTACTCGGGTGTCGCCGACGGGTCGCCTTCGCGCAGCCCGGGGATCTCACGGAACTGGCGGCGCACCTCCTCGATCATCTCGTTGGCGGCCCGTCCGACCGCTTGGATCGTCATGGCCGAGAACAGGTAGGGGAACATCGCCCCGATGAACAGACCCATGATCGTCCAGATGCTGAGGATGTCGAGCGCCTCGAGCGGCGCCTTGTCGTTGGCGAGGAGCGCCGTGTTGACCGCCGAGATGAACGTGAAGAACAAGGCCAGGGCGGTGACGGCGGCCGAGGCGATGGCGAAGCCCTTGGCGACCGCGGCGGTGGTGTTGCCGAGCGAATCGAGCTCGTCGGTGGCGGCTCGCACCTCGGGATCGAGGTGAGCCATCTCGGCGATCCCGCCGGCGTTGTCGGCGATCGGCCCGTACGCGTCGACCGACACGGTGATGCCGAGGGTCGACAGGACCCCGATGGCGGCGATGGCGACACCGTAGATGCCGCCGCCGTCGATGGCCAGCTCCCCGGCCCAGTACGCCACGCCCATGCCGACGGCGACGACGACGACCGAGAACGCGGCGGAGCGCATGCCTTCGGCGATCCCCGAGAGCACGACGGTCGCCGGTCCGGTCTGCGACTGGCGGGCGACCTCCTTGACGACCTTGAAGTGATCGGACGTGAACCACTCGGAGATCTTCCCGACCAGGATGCCGACTGCGAGGCCGACGACGACCGACAGGAAGAACCCCCACGGGTTCTTGACGCCCTCGACCCCGCTGAACATCAGCGGCGTGATGATGGCGATCCCGATCACGGTCAGGATCGACGCCGCCCAGGTGCCTCGATGCAACGCCTGCGCGAGCCGTCCGCCGGTGGGTCGCACGAGGAAGGATCCGATGATCGACGCCCCCATGCCGACGGCGGCGATCATGAGCGGGTAGAAGATCGTGTGGACGGTGTAGGGGGCTCCCTGCAGGCCGTAGACGAACACCGCGAAGGCGATCGGAGCGACGAGCGACCCGACGTACGACTCGAACAGGTCGGCACCCATCCCTGCGACGTCACCGACGTTGTCGCCGACATTGTCGGCGATCGTCGCCGGGTTCCGGGGGTCGTCTTCGGGGATGCCGGCTTCGACCTTGCCGACGAGGTCAGCGCCGACGTCGGCGGCCTTCGTGTAGATGCCGCCCCCGACCCTGGCGAACAGGGCGATCGACGACCCGCCGAACCCGATGGCGGTCACGATCTGGACCCATTCGGACTCCGGGAGGTTCAGGACCTTGGCGAAGAACCAGATGCCGAGGGAGAACCCGAGCAGGCCGAGGCCGGCCACCGAGAAGCCCATGACGGCGCCGCCTCGGAAGGCGATGGGGAGCGCCTTGGCGGTGCCGCCGGTGCGGGCCGCCTCGGCGGTCCGGGCATTGGCGGCCGTGGCGATCCGCATGCCGATGAACCCGGCCCCTCCCGACAGGGCGGCACCGAAGACGTAGGCGATCGCGCCCCACGGCCGGCCCCAGTCGAGGAAGATGAAGATCAAGGTGGCGAGGACCACGACGAACACGGCGATCGCCGTGTACTCGCGGCGCATGAACGCCATCGACCCTTCCCTGATGGCGTTCATCAGCTGGATCATGCGTTCGTTCCCCGGAGGAACGGATCTGACCTGCCTCCCGTACACGAAGGCGAGCACCAACGCGGCGACACCCATGACAACGGCGACGTACAACCAGACCTCGGGATTCACGGACTTCTCCCCAGTTCGACGAAGGATCGGGAAACCGCCGGGAGTATAGAGGACCGCCCGCGAGCCGCCGCTGCGCCGGGTGGCACGTTGCGAACCCGGCGCCGGCCACGATGCTGCCCCATCGTCGCGATGTGGGCTTCTAGAGACGGTCCCTGACCCTCCGGTACGACAGGAACGTCCACGCCGCCACGAGCACCAGCAGCGTCCCGACAACCAGCGCCACCGGCTGAGCACCCTCGTCGAGCGCTCGGCCGGGTTCGACGACGACGAGCTCGGTCACGTCGAGGTAGCTCTCGCCGCCCCTGGCGGGATCGTGGTACCGCCACACGCCGGTGGCTTCCACCAATGGACCTCGGACCCGGTAGCCGCCGGGTGGGTCGAGATCCCTGGCGAGGCGCGCGGGCATGCGGATCCCGATCCCGACGTTGGCACCCGTAGAGGGCCCTCCATCCACGAGAGGACGTCGAGCGTAGCTGTCGTCGTTGAGCTGGGTCCACATGGTTCCATCGGAACGGAAGCCGTAGTCGCCGATCAACTCGCCTTCGACGACGATGACGTCCCCGTCGAGGTTGGCGGGGTTCTCGATCAGGTCCCGGGCGGGAACGACGGCTTGGGCCCTCACCGGAAGCGCGATCCCGGCGACGATCACCGCGACGGAGACGGCAGCGAGCAACCGGGCCATCATCTGCCCCTCACGATCGACCACAGGAACCCGATCATGGCGAAGACCGCGACGAACTCGAGACGACCCATCCACATCTGGGCGATGTAGACCACCTTCAACAGGGCCGGCATGGTGGCGTCGGTGACACCGACCGACAGACCCACGTTGGCCGCGGCCGAGACCGATTCGAACAGGGCGTCCGTGAGCGGCACGCCGTAGCCCAGTGCCACACCGGCGCCGAGGAGGTACAGCGCCACGTACAGCAGCGACGCGGTCATGACCGACTTGGCGAGCTGGTCGGTGAGCTGACGGCGCTGGAACTGGTGGTAGGTGCGATCGATGACGGCGCCGTGAGGGAGCAACACGCCTCGGATCTCGTCGGCGATGGCACGGATCGTCAGGCCCACCCGGAGGGCCTTCACCCCGCCGGCCGTCGACGACGCCATGCCCCCGAGCGCCATCGCCAGCGCCATACCCCCGAAGGCGAGGCCTCCCCAGCGGGCGAGCTCGGCCGACGGGACCGTGGCGAAGCCGGTACCCGAATGTGCCGACAGGACCTGGAAGTAGGTCTGCCGCCCGAGACCGACGGCGCTTCCATACAGGCCGAGCGCTCCCAGACCGGCGGTGGTCACCGCCAAGGTGCCGAGGAAACTGGCGATGATGGTCCGCATCTCGAGGTTCTCCAGCAGTTCCCGTCTCGGACCGCGCCACAGGGCGAAATGCACCCCGAACGACAGCGCACCGGCGACCATGAACACGGCGACACCGAGCTCGAAGATCGCCGAGTGGTAGTACCCGACGCTGGTGCTCTGCGGCGAGAAGCCGCCGGTGTCGAAGGCGGCGAACAGCAACATCAGCGCATGGAACGCCGACCGCTGCCACGAGAACCCGAGAACGACCCGAGCGAGGGTTCCCAGGAGCGCCAGCCCGAGCACGAGATGCACGATCGCCGCAGACCAGATGAAGCGGGCGGTGGAGCGGACCGATGGGAGGACCAGATCGTCGCGGGCTTCCCCGTAGTAGAGGGTCATCGCTCCGCCACCGGCGAACATCACCAGGGCGGCGATGATGATCCCCTGGCCGCCGAGGAAGTGAAGGAGATGACGCCAGAAGTTGAGCGACGGCGCCAGGTGGTCGAGGTCCTGAACGAGGGTGAGACCGGTGGTGGTGATCCCGGACATCGCGTCGAAGTAGGCGTCGAGGGGGCTCACGAAGTGACCCGAGAGCACGAACGGGATCGCTCCGATGAGCGGGACCAGCAGCCAGGTCGTCGCCACCACCACCATGCCGTGGCCCCAGTCGAGCCGCTGTTCTTCCGGACAGACCCGGACCATCGCCGCCCCGAGGATCCCGTAGACCCCGATCATGAGGAGGAACGACGAGAACGGGCCCCACTCCCGCCCGAGGGCCGCCCAGCCGAGGGGCAGGATCCCGGCGACGGCGACGACGAGGAAGATGCGACCGAGGTAGAAGGCGATGGCCCGGAAGTCGTCGGCGTCGGGCCGCATCAACACGTCAGACCACCCAGATCACGACGAGCCCGACGAGGACCGCGAAACCGAACAGCACCGCGACGATCAGCGCCTCGATGACGAACGAGATCAGCCCGCCACGAAGATCGATCAGCCAGCCGGATCGCACCTTCCGAACCGGTCGGCGCAGCTCGTCGCTCATCGCCCGTTGGCTTCCACGTCGAACGCCTCCTTCAACGCGGCGACCTGCTCGACGTTGCACGCGACCAGGATCCGATCGCCCGTCCGGATGACCGTGTCGCCACGTGGGAACACGAGCTTGTCGCCACGGGCGACGATGACGATGACCGATTCGTCGGGGAGTTCGAGGTCGGTGACCCGGCGCGGCACGAAACCTTCGGGCAGCTCCAGCTCGATGACCTCGACCCGCCCGCCGGCGAACAGCTCGTGGCTCTCCAGACCGGGCACGGCCACCTCCCGCGAGATGACCTGCACCATCAGATCGGTCACCGCGATGACCTGGATCCCGAGGGCTTCGAAGGTCGCCTTGTTGGTCGGGTCGTTCATGCGGGCGAGGACCCTCCCGGCGCCGAGCGTCTTGGCGAGCTGAGCGGCGACGAGGTTGTTCTCGTCGCGTCCGGTCACCGCCACCACCCAGTCGGCCCGGTGGACGTTGGCGGCCCGGAGCAGCTCGATGTCGGTGCCGTCCCCTTCGAAGACGAGCACCTTCACCTCTTCGACGACCTGCCGGGCGTGGTCGGGGTTCTCTTCGATGACCGTCACGGTGTGGCCCGCCTTGGCGAGACGTCGGGCGAGATAGGACCCGACCCGGCCGCCTCCGACGACGAGGATCCTCATGACCCCTCCTCGGCCTGGAGATAGCGGCGGATCCGGGAGCGGGTGCCGTGACGGGCGGCGGCGACCAGGAGGTCCCCGACATGGAGCTCGAAGTCGGGATCGGGGATGATCGTGCGCGATCGCCGCCGTACGGCGGCGATCCGCAGCGCGTTGGAGATCTCGAGATCCGCCACGGTGAGGCCGTCGGCCTCCGGTCCGAGGGTCATGTCGACGATCTCGACGTCGCCGGTGCCGGGGAACGTCACGTGGTAGTCGAACTCGATCTCGACGATCTGCTCGTGGATCACCCGCGAGGTGAGCTGGGCGGCGGGGACGTAGCGGATGTCGAGCGCCCGGTACGCTTCGGCCCTGGCCGGGTCGTCGAGACGAGCCAGGGTGCGGGGGACACCGAAGACCGAACGAGCCACCTGCACCGCCATGAGGTTGGCGTTGTCGGAGCTGGTGACGGCGACGAACACGTCGGCGAATTCGATCCCGGCGTCGCGCAACACCCGCACGTCGTAGGCGAGACCGGTGTGCGTGGTGCCGTTGAACGTGCCGCCGAGACGTGCGAAGGTGCGCTCGTCCTTGTCGATGATCGACGCGTCGTGACCTTCCTCCCCGAGGGTGATGGCGATATCGCTCCCGACCCTGCCGCAACCGGCGATGACGATGCGCATCCGGGCAGGCTACCGCCTTCGAGATCCGCCGAGGTGCCTCGTTCGAGACCGCATGTGCCGGACTCGCCGGTAGCATCGCCGCCGATGCCCCGTCGATCTCTCCTCGTCGTCTCGGTCGTGATCGCCCTCGCCGCCACGGCATGCAGCCCGTCGGCCTCCCCGACGCCGACCACGTCGACCTCGACGGCGGCGCCGACGACCACATCGACCACGGCACCGCCGACGACCACCAGCACGTCTCCGCTCGAGACGACCGTCTCGGGGACGGACATCGATCCTGACGCCCTGATGCTCCTCACCGCGCTGTACCGGCGACTGGCCGATCCGTCGGCGCCGATGCCGAAGGTGACCCCGGGAGCGCTCCCCGACCCGTTGCCGGTCGTGGAGCGCCCCGCGACGTTGGCGGCCACCGCCTCGACGGCCGTCCTCGCCGACGGTGTGGAGCTGTCGGTGGTGCACGTGGGCGACGACCTGATCCTTCTCGTCGGCAACGACGCCGGGTGGAGGATCGTCGGTGCCGACCTCGCCGATCAGCCTCCCTGGCTCGGACCCGAGCCGGCCATGGTCCTCGTGATCGGTTCGGACGCCAGGGTCGGTGAGGCGCAGACGACGTTCCGTGCCGATTCGCTGCATGTTCTGACGGCGGTGCCGAGCGCCGGGACCGGCGCCATCGTCGGGTTCCCCCGAGACTCGTACGTGACCACGCCGTTCGGGAAGATGAAGATCAGCTCCCTGATGGCCGGACGCGGCCCCGAGGTGATGGCCGACGAGATGCGGGCCGAGTTCGACATCCCGATCGAGGGCTACGTCGTGACGGGGTTCAAGGGGTTCGAAGAGCTCATGTGGGAGCTGGGGCCGCTCCCGATCGAGATCCCCTTCGACATCCCCACCCAGAAGTACTGGGCCGGATGGAACGCCGGCGAGCAGACCCTGTCTCCGCAGCGGGTCCTCGAGTTCGCGCGGACGCGCAAGAAGATCCCGGGCGGGGATTTCGGTCGCTCCGTCAACCAGGGACGGGTGATGCTGGCCGTGCTGCGCATGTTCCAACTCGGCACCGTCGACGACGCCCCTGCCCTCGTCGCCGCGCTCGAACGCCACACGTGGACGGACCTGTCGCGGGATCGTCTCTTGCAGCTCGCCGTCGCCGCCTACACCCTGGACCCCGAGACGATCGCCAACGTCGTGCTTCCCGGCAAGCTCGGGCGCGACCCCAACGGCGCCTCGGTGGTGTACCTGCAGCCCGAGGCGCGCGACATCGTGGCCGACCTCGTCGACGACGGTGTGTTGACGCCACCGTCGTGACGACCTTCACGTCGGTCGTCGACGCTTGGTACGACGATCCCGAGGCGGCGGAATGCATCGTCGGCGTGCACGTCGTCGACGCCCGCGTTGCGACCTTCGGGGACCTCCGCCGGCCGCTCCCACCGTCGATCGTCGCCGCCTCGAGGGATCACGGCATCGATCGTCTCTTCCGGCATCAAGCCGAGGCCATCGACCTGGTGCGGGAGCGGACCCACACGGTCGTCGTCGCCGGGACCGCGGCGGGGAAGTCCCTCACCTACCGGATCCCGATCGTCGAAGCGATCGAGCAGGATCCCCAGGCGACGGCGCTGCTCCTGTTCCCCACCAAGGCGCTGGGACGTGACCAGCTCGGCGGGTTCGGCCCGTTCCTGTCCTGCGGCGTGACCCCCGCGGTGTACGACGGCGACACACCCGCCGACGAACGGAGATGGGTCCGATCGAACGCCAACGTCGTGTTGACGAACCCCGACATGCTGCATGTGGGGATCCTGCCCAATCATCCGAACTGGGCCCGGTTCCTCTCCGGTCTCCGCTACGTCGTCCTCGACGAGATGCACGTGCTGCGCGGCGCCTTCGGCACCCATGCCGCACTGATCCTTCGCAGGCTCCGTCGTCTCGCCGCCCGCTACGGAGCCGACCCGACGTTCGTGTCGACCTCGGCGACGATCGGCAACGCCGGCGAACTGGCCTCGCGGTTGATCGGGGCGCCGGTGACGACGGTCGCTCGCGACGACGCCCCCCGGGGCGAACGCACCTTCGTGGTGTGGAACCCCGAGCTCCTCGACCCCGATGCCGGCGCCCGGGCGTCGGCGCTCGCCGACGCCTCCCGCATCTTCGCGTCGCTGGTGGACGCCGACGTGGCGACGATCCTGTTCGCCCGCAGCCGGAGGGGCACGGAACTGGCCTACACGTGGGCGGCAGAGCGCCTCGGCCCAGACACGGCCGCGACGGTCGCTGCCTATCGGGGGGGCTACCGGGCCGACGACCGGCGGACCGTCGAGCGACGTCTGTTCTCCGGAGAGCTTCGGGGCATCGTGACCACCAACGCCCTCGAGCTGGGGATCGACGTCGGGGAGTTCGATGCATCGATCCTGGCGACGTTCCCCGGCACGATCGCCTCGTTCCACCAGCAGGCCGGGAGGGCAGGTCGGGGCGACGATCCCGCGTTGACGGTGCTGGTCTGCGGCGCGGACGCCCTCGACCAGTACTACGCCACCCACCCCGACGAGCTGTTCTCGCGTCCCCCGGAGGCCGCGGTCGTCAACCCGGACAATCCGGTGATCCTCGGCGCCCATCTGCGCTGCGCGGCCCATGAGGCCGACCTGTCACCCGACGACCGGCGCTGGTTCGGCGAGACCTTCGAGGAGCGGGTGACCGACCTCGTCGCCGAGGGATCGCTGGGGATCCGGGAAGGCAGGGTGTTCTCACCGACGGGCCGGTCTCCCGCCTCCAGCATCGACATCCGGGGTTCGGGGGGCCGCGAGTACGTGATCGTGGACGACGCCGGGACGATGCTGGGCACCGCCGACGAGGGTCGGGCGTTCTCCCAGTGCCATGTCGGCGCCGTGTACCTCCATCAGGGCGACACCTACCTCGTCGACGTCCTCGACATCGCCCACCGGGAGGTCCGCGTGCGGGCGGCGAAGGTGCCGTGGTACACACGGGCCCACGTCGACAAGGATCTCGAGATCCTCGCCGAGGGGAGCCGGAAGCCGCTGGACCGCCTGACGGTGCATCTCGGCACGGTCGAGGTCACGACCAGGGTGACCGGTTACCAGCGGCTCGATCTCCGCACCCAGGCGGTTCTGGACACGAGCCCGCTCGACCTCCCGGAGCGGTCGTTCGTGACCGACGCCATCTGGTTCACGTTCCCTCCCGACGTCCTCGACGACGCCGCCGTGGGGCCCGAGGCCCTTCCGGGAGCGATCCACGCCGCCGAGCACACGGCCATCGGCGTGCTTCCCCTGTTCGCGGTGTGCGACCGCTGGGATGTCGGCGGCTTGTCCACCCCGCATCATCCGACCACGGGCACGACGACGTTCTTCATCTACGACGGGGTCGCCGGAGGGACCGGCATCGCCCAGATCGCCTATGCCCGAGCGGCCGAGCACCTGAACGCGACGACCGACATCTTGGAACGCTGCCCCTGCGCAGCCGGGTGCCCTTCGTGCGTGCAATCACCCAAGTGCGGCAACGAGAACGATCCCCTCGACCGGTTCGGGGCTCTGGCGCTGCTGCGGACCGGCATGGGTCGTCGAGCCTGACGCGTCCTGGCGGAGACCTCAGGAGCCGACGACGAGCGCGGCGGGATCGAACCGGGCTCGCGCCTCCACGGTGACGACGAGATCGGGCAGGCCCACGAGTCGGGCCACACGGCGCACGACCACCACGACCGTCCGGGGCTCCCACGACGGATCGACCGGGCAGACGCACCCGACGAGCTCGGCGCCGTTGGCGGCGGCGAATCGGGCCGCCTCCCGGCGGGGACCGGCCGTGGCCCCGAAGGGCAGGAACGTGACGGGAGCGGCCGCCAAGGCGGCAGCGTCGGCTGCCACCGAGGCGCGCTGGCGAGCGGCGAGGAGAATGCCGACGTCGGCGAGGCCGATGGTGAGGACCACCACCACGGCGATCTGCGCCAACAGGAGGGGCGCGGCCGACCCGCGTTCGGTCACCGCTCGACCCGCATCGTCGCCGTGGACGACACCTCGACGGACAGGTCGCCGAGCAGGCCACGGGCGATCCGATGCCGCAGCGACACCTCGACGGAGGCCATCTCGCCGACCACGTGGGGTCGGCGCACGCCGATCCGGGCCTCAGGACCGGCGTCGCCGAGTGCTGCCCTGGCGACGCGGACCGCGGTGGACGGATCCGGGGACGTGGCCGCCTCCCTGGCCCCCTCCCTGGCGGCGTGGATGACCTGGAGTTGGGTGCGCGCGACGACCGCCACCTCCACGAGGCCGAGGAGGAGGGCGAGCACGAGCGGCACGACGATGGCGAACTCGATGGCGGCGCTTCCTCGCATCACGTGCCCGCCATCGACGAGACCTTCGCCATGACCGCGTCGAAGAACCGGGGAAGCGCGTCGGTGGACGTGGCCCAGGCGATCAGGGCGAGCGCCACCGCGGCTGCGGCGATGAGGACGAGAGCGTATTCGGCGGTAGCTTGGCCGCGCTGGTCGGTGTGGAGATGAGCGATCATCTTCGGCTCCTTGGTCGGATGGGGAAGGCGGGTTCTCATGGCACGAGGCGACGGAGTCCGTCGACGACCGTCGGGCCCAGCGTCATCAGCAGGAAGCCCGGCAGGATGAGCAGGGCGAGCGGGAACAGCAGCTTGACGGGGAGGCGACGGGCGGCGGCGACCGCGCGGGCGCGACGGGCGTCGTGGAGTTCGTCCACCAGATGGGCGACGGCAGGGCCCATGGGTGCTCCGGTGGTGGCCGCACGACCGATGGCCACGAACAACGGCCGGCTCGGCCCGGCGGCGTCGACGAAGCCCTCGGCACCGCCGACCGTCGACCGACGGAGCACGTCGAGGGCGTCGGCGGACACCGGTCCGGGGAGTTCGGCGGCCGCGGCCCGGATCGCCCCGGGAAGGGTCGATCCTGCGCCGAGGCCGAGCAGCACGAGGCGGCTGAGGAGGAGGAGATCGCCGTCGATGTCGGTGCGCTCGGATGGGGCAGCGAGCCGGCGGATGGTGGCGACCAGGGGCGACCGGCGGGTCGGCTCGACGGTGACGAGCGCGACAGCGACGACGGCGCCCGCGACGATCACGCCGTCGCCCGCCGCAGCATGAGGGCGATGATGGCCGCGCCGAGGATCTCGAGGACGGCGCCGGCCGCGACGAGCCCGAGGGCCACCGGATCCGCGAACACCTCCCGGGAGACGGCGACCACGAGAGCACCGAACACCAGCGGCGCCAATCCGACGACCGCAGCCGACAGACGGGCTTGGGCGGTGTGCGCGCGAAGCTCCCTGTGGAGCTCCCTCCGCTCGTCCGCCTGCGCGGCGAGCGCATCGAAGACGGCCGCGGCCTTGGCCCCACTGCGTCCCGACATGCGCACCGCGACCGCCAGCGACGCTCCGTCTTCGGGCAGGCACCCGGAGAGCTCCGTGGCGACCCGGCTCAGGGGCACGCCGGCGATCGCCATCCGCACCGGTCGGTCCAGCGCGAGCTCGGGGGCCCGGTCCGCGGCGTGCGCCAGCGCCACCCGGAGGGAGGCGCCTGCCCGGAGCTCGGCGGCGATCGCGGCGCAGTACCGAGCCTCGGCATCGTCGGCGCGGCCGGGGCGCCCTCGGAGACGGACGACGACCGCCCACGTCGCGACGGCGGCGAGCGCCAGCCGCGGATCGGCGACGCCGAGCGCACCCAGCGCCACGACGGGTAGCGGAACGCCGGCGACGATGGCCACCGCGAGCCCGACCGCTCTCAACACGGGTACACCTCGTCGAGCCCGTCCACGTCGACCTCCACGATCGACCGGACCCGACGGGTCCCTTCGTCGCGGACCATGAACACGACGACATCGACGATCGTCCGGATCTGGCGGCGGAGCACGTCGGCGTCGACTGGCCGCTCGGCCGACGATGCCAGCATCTCGAGCCGGGCCAGGGCCGTGGCGGGTCCCGAGGCGTGGATGGTCGACATCGAGCCCCGGTGCCCGGTGCCGAGGGCTTGGACCATGTCGAGCGCTTCGGCACCGCGGACCTCACCGACGACGATCCGGTCCGGCCGAAGGCGCAGCGCATGGCGCAGCAGGGTGCGCATCGTGACCTCACCGAAGCCTTCGGCGTTCTTCGCTCGGGCTTCGAGACGGATGACGTGACCGGGGAAGGCCAGCTCGGCGGCGTCTTCGACCGTGACGACCCGCTGGTCGGCGGGCACGGCGCGGGCCAGCACGTTGAGGAGCGTCGTCTTGCCCGATCCGGTCTGTCCGGCGACCAGGACGTTGCGCCGTTCGCCGACGACCTCGGCCAGCAGACGTGCCCCCTGCGGCTCGATCCCGCCTCGTGCGACCAGTTCGTCGAGATCGCCCACGGCGTCGGTGAAGCGGCGGATCGCGACGACGGGGCCGTCGACGGCGACCGGCGGGATGATGGCGTGCAGACGCGATCCGTCGGGGAGGCGGGCGTCGACCGCCGGGCTGGCCCGATCGAGGCGGAGACCCAGGGGGGCGATCATCCGCTCCACCGCGGCGACGACGGCCGCCGCGTCGGGGAACGTGACCTCGGTGGGCACGAGGACACCGTCGCGTTCGACCCACACGTCGTCGAACCGGTTGACGAGGACGTCCGAGACGGACGGGTCACGCAGCAGCGGCTCGAGGGGGCCGAGGCCGACGAGGGCATCGACCGCGGCGAGGAGCTCGTCGGGCTTCGCGAGGGGGGCCTCGACGGCTGCTACCTCGCGGACGGCGGTCTCCAGCGCACCCCGCTCGAGGGGGACGTCGGCGGCGAGGAGCGCCTCGACGAGACGGTCGATCACCGCCACGGGTACGACCAGACCCTCCGCCACGAACGAACCCATCGCCCCCAGACGGGACGCTGCATCCGGGCCAGACGACCCAGCTCGCCCGGGAGCGGCCGAGCGAGGACGACACCGTCGGGACGTTCGGGGCTCCGCCATGCGGTCGGCTGGTACACGGCGGGCCCGTCCACGGCGGTCCGGAGCCCGGGAGGGACCAAGGGCAGGACCGGGACGGTGCGGAAACCCGGCGGAACGTCGCGCCCGGGTGCGTGGACGACGAGGGCCGGCCACCCGACGGCAAGGGCGTCGAGGAGCTCGGCGGCCTCACCGGCGGTGGCGTCCCCTCCGGGGAGGTAGGCGACTCCCGAACGCGCCGGCTGGAGCTGGGCGGCGGTCGGACCGTCGGCGACGATGGTCGCCACGGTGGGACCGCGGGGCTCGGCGGCGGGGTCGGGGGCGAGGTCCACGACCAGGCAGGTTCCGGCGGCGGCGCCCAACGCCAACGCCCCCAGGGACCCGAGGGCCCGATCATCGGGCGACCACAGGTGGAGGGCGGGCATCGGGCTTCCTCGGTTCGGCGGACGGGGAAGCCGGACCAACGTACGTCGCGGGAAGGGCCGGTTCAAGGGGTCCGTCGACACGCCCCGAGATGCTCCAGAGGAGCTCGGTGTTCGCCGATACACTCTCCACCATGCAACAGGCCGCGTTCTTCGACCTCGACAAGACCGTCATCGCCCGGTCGTCGACCCTCGCCTTCGGCAAGCCCCTCTACAAGGCGGGGCTGGTCGGCCGGGGGGCGCTGATGAAGATGGCCCTGGGGCAGATCTTCTACCTCGTGTTCGGCGCCGACGAGGACACGATGGAGCGCGCCCGCGATGCGTTGTTGACCACGATCAGCGGCTGGAAGCGATCCGACATCGAACGGCTCGTGGAAGAGACCCTCGAAACGATCGCCGACCCGATGGTGTACGCCGAGGCGCTGTTCCTCATCGACGAGCACAAACGGCAGGGCCGGCGGGTGTTCATCATCTCGGCCAGCCCGGAGGAGATCGTCCGGCCGATCTCCCGCCACATCGGCGTCGACGAGGTGATCGCCACGAAGGTGAAGGTCGACGCCGATGGCCGCTACCTGCCCGAGCTGGAGCGCTACGCCATGGGCGAGGGCAAGGCGGAGGCGATCCGTGATGTCGCGGCCGCCGAAGGCCTCGACCTGGAAGGCTCCTACGCGTATTCCGATTCGATCACCGATCTTCCGATGCTCGAAGCCGTGGGCCATCCGGTGGCGGTCAACCCCGAACGCGACCTCCGGAAGGTCGCCGAGGAGCGGGGCTGGCCCATCCTGGAGTTCCAGCGACCCGTCACCTTGGGGCCTCGTCTCCCTCGACCGTCGGCGCTGGCGGGAGTGGTGGTCGCCGCCGCGGTGGGCGCTGCGGTCACGGCGGTGGTGCTGATGAAGCGCAGGAGCCGCTGACCGACGACGTCAGCCGGTCGGAGGCTCGGCTTCGCCGTCATCGAACGTTGCCTCCCGCGCCTGTGTGGTGGCGACGGCCTCGGCCCGGGCGGTCTCGATCTTGGCGCTCGTCAGGCGAGGAGCGGCGTAGGCGAACACGGCGACGTAGGCGGCGGCGACCACGAAGTACGGCAGCCGAAGGGCGAGCTCCCGAGAGCCGGTCGTGGCTTCGGCGATCGAGACGAGGATCCCTCCGGTCAGGAGACCGATCGGCATCATCCCCCACCCGAAGAAGCGGTAGACGCTGTTGACCCGACCGAGGAGACGGTCGGGGATGATCGTCTGGCGGAGCGAGACGGTGATGACGTTCCACAGGATCCCGACGAAGCTGGAGATGACGAACATGGCGAAGACGACCGCCCAGTGGCTGGCCAAGCCGACGACGATCGTGGTGGCCGCCGAGGCGATGAGCGTCAGGGAGAGCGAAGGGCCACTCCCGAGCCGTGCCGATACCCGCGGCGCCAGGACGCTGCCGAGGACTCCGCCGATGGCGCCGGCCATGCCCAAGACGGCGAAAACGAGGGCGTCGACCTCGAGGATCTCCTGGACGAACAGGATGAACGTGGCTCCGGCGACCATGAACAGGCCGTTGAGCAGCCCCAGGACGATGGCGAGGGGCCTGAGGAGGGGGTGACGCCACAGCCACCGAACCCCTTCGGCCAGCTCGGCCCGCCAGTGGGCTCGGTCCCGATCGTCGGAACGCTCCGCGGTGTAGGAGCCGGCGAGCAGGAAGATCAACGCGGCCGCGACCGCGAACGACCCGAGGTCGAACACGAACGGGACGAAGAAGGCGACACCGATCAGCAGCGAACCCAGCGGAGGCCCGAGGAAGCTGTTGGCGACCATCTCGGCGCCCCACAGGGTCCCGTTGGCGCGCTCGAGACCATCGGGTTCGACGATGGCCGGCAGGATCGTCTGGGCCGAGTTGTCGTAGAGCACCTCGGCGAACCCGAACAGCAGCGAGGCCACCAGCAGCGTCGTGTAGACCGGCCAGTTCGTGGGAACCGACGTCGCTCCGGCGACGGCGGCCGGATCGGGGAGCACGCCGGCGTTGACGAACACGACGGCGGCGACGACCCCCGTGAGGACGGTCCGGAAGGCGTTCATGGTCCACATGATCCGACGGCGGTCGAGCCGGTCGGTGATCACGCCGGCGGGAAGCGTGAAGACGAGCCACGGCAGTCGCTGGGAGACGGCGATGAGGGCGATGAGGATCGGGTCGCGGGTCACCGCCGACGCCAACCACGGATAGGCGATCTGCGCGACCCCGTCTCCGAGGTTGGAGATCGCCGACGCCGACCACAACCGCCAGTAGTTGCGGCCGAGCCTCATGGGAGCGCCGTCGGATGCCGGGCCGACCACACGGCGAGCGCCAGCAGCGCGGCGACGCCGAAGACGACGGCGAGCGCCAGCCAGCGGAGCGCGGCGACGTCGTCGGCCGGGGCGGGTTCCGGCGGCGTCGGCGATCGGGCCAGGTCGAACACGACCGGATCGACCCCGAGATCGGTCAACCGGGCGCCGTCGGAGATGATCGATCCACCTTCGGGGAGGAGGGCCTCGAAGGCGATCGTGAGGTCTTCGGGTTCGGAGAGCTCCACGATCCCCGCCCATCGACCCGGCTCGATCTCCGACAGCGCCACCGGATCGAGTTCGCCGCCGAGACCGACGCCGCGCACGACCACGGCGTTCGCCGAACGGGAGAGGCCGACCGAGATCTCGATCGTGAGCGGATCGAGCCCGACCGCCCGCGCCTCGGCGGCACCGAAGGGTGCGGCGAGCTGCACGATCGCGAGGAGGAGGGAGAGCCACGCCATGGGGATCGTCCATCCTACGACCGATCTCGACAGCAGAGGCTCCGCTCTATGCTTGCCGACTCCGAGATGGACGCACGATGAACCAGCCCAGGACGCTCTTCGACAAGGTGTGGGACGACCACGTCGTCCATCGCGCCGACGACGAGCCGGACCTGCTGTTCGTCGACCTGCACCTCGTCCACGAGGTCACGTCACCGCAGGCCTTCGAGTCGCTCGCCCTGACGGGCCGGTCGGTGCGGCGCCCGGATCTGACGCTGGCGACGATCGACCACGGGGTGCCGACCGTCGGTCGCGAGCTCGGCATCCGAGATCCGCTGTCGCGGCGCCAGATCGAGACCCTGGTCGCCAACTGCCGCCGCCACGGCATCACGCTGTTCGGTCTCGACGATCCCCGCCAGGGCATCGTCCACGTCATCGGTCCCGAGCAGGGGGTCACCCAGCCGGGGATGACGATCGTCTGCGGCGACTCCCACACCGCCACCCACGGTGCCTTCGGTGCTTTGGCTTTCGGGATCGGCACGTCGGAGGTGGAGCATGTCCTCGCCACCCAGACGTTGCCTCAGGAACGTCCACGGTCGATGGCGATCGAGGTCGACGGCGCGCTTCCGGTGGGGGTGTCGGCGAAGGACGTCATCCTGGCGATCATCGCCGAGATCGGTACCGCCGGTGCCACCGGCCACGTCATCGAGTACCGGGGCTCGGCCATCGAGGCGCTGTCGATGGAGGGGCGCATGACGATCTGCAACATGTCGATCGAGGCCGGCGCCCGGGCCGGGATGGTCGCACCCGACGAGACGACGTTCGCGTACCTGAAGGGTCGCCCGTTCGCCCCGACCGGCGCCGACTGGGACGAGGCGGTGGCGTCCTGGCGGATGCTGCACACCGATGAGGGCGCGTCGTTCGACACGCGGTTGTCGATCGACGCCTCGACACTGGAGCCGCACGTGTCGTGGGGAACGAACCCCGGCCAGACGCTGCCGGTGACGGGCACGGTACCGGACCCGGCGACGATCGACGACCCCGCCGAGCGTGCGCAGGTGGAGCGGGCGCTCGAGTACATGGCGTTGCAGCCGAACACGCCGATCACCGACATCCGCATCGACCGGGTGTTCCTGGGGTCGTGCACCAACGCCCGGATCGAGGACCTGCGGGAAGCCGCGCATCTGTTGGAGGGTCGGAGCGTCCACCCCGACGTCCAGGCGATGGTGGTTCCCGGCTCGGGTCTGGTGAAGCTCCAGGCCGAGGAGGAGGGCTTGCACGAGGTGTTCCTGGCCGCCGGATTCGAGTGGCGCGACGCGGGGTGTTCGATGTGCCTGGGGATGAACCCGGACATCCTGATGCCCGGGGAGCGTTCGGCGTCGACGTCGAACCGGAACTTCGAGGGCCGGCAGGGCCGCGGTGGGCGGACCCATCTGGTGTCCCCGGCGATGGCGGTGGCCGCCGCGGTGGAGGGCCGGTTCGTGGACGTGCGGGAGTGGGGGCGATGAAGGCGGTCTCGCGGATCGAGGGCACGATGGCGCCGCTCCCTCGCGCCAACGTCGACACCGACCAGATCATCCCCAAGCAGTTCCTCAAACGGGTGGAACGGAGCGGATTCGGGCCGTACCTCTTCTACGACTGGGCGCGCGACGCCGAAGGAGAGCTCGATCCGGCGTTCGTGCTCAACCGCCCCGAGTACGCCGATGCGACGGTGTTGGTGACGGGACCGAACTTCGGCTCGGGCTCGTCCCGGGAGCATGCTCCCTGGGCGCTGGAGGACCGCGGGTTCGAAGCGATCATCGCCCCGTCGTTCGCCGACATCTTCTACAACAACTGCATCAACATCGGCCTGCTGCCGGTGGTCCTCCCCGCCGGCGACGTGGACGCGCTGACGGCGGCGGCGGAGCGTTCCGGCACACGGGTGGTGATCGATCTGGCGGACCAGACCGTCGTCGTCGACGGCCGGACGTTCCGGTTCGAGATCGACGCGTTCGCCAAGCACCGCCTGCTGCACGGTCTCGACGCCATCGACCTGACCCTCCGCCACGTCGACGCCATCGACCGGTACGAGTCGTCGCGCCCTCGCTGGCGCCCGTCCCTGACCCCCTGACACCCTCCGCTCCGAACCGTGGGCCGGCCACCCCCCTCGAGGGGGTTCCCGAACCCAGGGTTGGCGACACCCCTCGAGGGGGTTCCCGAACCCAGGGTTGGCGACACCCCTCTGGGGGTGTGGCGAACCCTGGGTTGGCGGCGAGGGGCTGGGTACGCTGGGAGGATGGACATCGTCGACGGGTACCTGGCGCGGATCGGGGTGACGGCATGCCCGAAGATCGACCGGAACGGGTTGGCGACGCTCCAGGCCGCACACCTCATCGCCGTGCCCTTCGAGAACCTCGACGTGCACGCCGGACGCGACGTGTCCTGCGACGCGGAACGAGCCGTCGCCAAGGTCGTCGAACGTCGGCGCGGCGGATGGTGCTTCGAGCTCAATGGCGCCTTCGCCGTCCTCCTCGAACACCTCGGTTTCACGGTACGGCGCCTGGCGGCGACGGTGCTGCTGGGGGAGCCGACTCCGATCCCCGACCACCTCACCCTGGTCGTCACCGTGGATCGCCCCTACCTCGTCGACGTCGGGTTCGGCAGCGGCACCCCCCGACGGCCACTCCCCCTCGACGACCCCGGTCCCCACCATGGCGGATCTGGTCTCTACCGCTTCACGACCGACGGCGGCCAGAGGGTCCTCGAGCGCCGCCGCCGCCGGGACGGGACCTGGGAACGATGCTTCCGCTTCGACGACGCGCCGGTCACGCTCGCCGACCTCGAGCCGTCGGCCCGCCACCTGGCCACCACCGACAACCGGTTCACCGCCTCCCCCTTCGCCACCCGAGCCCTCGACGACGCGGCGGGACGAGTCACCTGGAACGACGGGCGGCTCCTCATCCGGCGGACCGGCAGCGAGCTCGTCACGCCGACGCCCGACGATCGAGCCACGCTCGAACGCTGGTTCGGGATCGTCGTGGGCGACGGCTGACCGTCAATCACCGTCGGCTCGGGAGCCCGGACCGGGCTCGTCGGGACCCACTCAACACCCGGGCTCGCCGTGGTTGCCGCAGCAGTTCGACCGGTTCTTCAGCTTGATGGCGTTGTTCCTCGCCGCCACCAGGATCTTCTCCATCAGCGGCAGCTCGGACCGGGCCCAGTTGGAGCGGACCGCCTCGAAGCTCGGCTCACCGCACATGGGGCCACCGTACCATGAGGTCGCCATGACGCTGCCCACCCGCCACGAGCAGGCCCAGGCCATCCTCCGCCGACGAGCCCGGAAGATGGCCAAGGAGATCCTCGGTCGTCAACCGGTCGGCGCCGCCGACTTCGCCTCCGCGTTCACCCTCGAGCGCATCGACCTGATCGCCGAGATCCCCGACGTCGACGCCCTCCGGCGCCTCGGCCGGACCGTCGTCGGTCCGGCCAACGATCTGTACATCCTCCACGACCCCGACGGCAGCTTCCGCGTCTACGTGCAAGAACGCGGCGAGCCCCGCAACGTCGCCGCCGGCCTCGACTTCGAAGCCGCCAGGGACGCCGTCATCGACCGGCTCATCCTCCTCAACGGCATCCCCCTGGACCTGTAGGGCTCAGACACCCTGGTAGATCGCGCGAGCGAGTTCCGCCTCGTCCTCGACCGGAACGTCGGCGAAGCGCACCGCGAACACCCCGCCCTCCGGATCGTGGCCGGGGACCGGCTCACAGCGGAACACGAGTCGCTCCCCGAGGACCTCGACCTCGAGCTTGGATCCCGCCTGCGGCACCCATCCCGACAGGGACCGGAGCCGGGCGCCGCCCAAGGACAGGTCCACGATCTCCACCGGTTCGTCGCCCAGGCTCCCCCGCAGCCGCGTGGGCATGCGGACGCTCGCCCGCCGCTCACCGGCATATCGAGGCGCGGTGATGCGGACGATGCCGGTCGCGACGAACGCTGCGTTGACGGCAAGGAACACGGCGGCGCCGACCATCGCCCCGGGTTCGTCGTAGGTCATGGGCGTGAACCCGCCGAGGGTCGCGACGCCCCACCCGAGGGCCAGCACCGCGGCCGCGAACACCCCGGTGAGGACCAACGGCGGACGGGGGCGACCCCCGACCCTGCGTCCCTTCGGTGTCACCTCGAAGCGCGTCCGCACCGACGGATCGAACAGCATCAGGGTCGCCGACAGGACCGCCGGCATGCGCAGGAACTCGAACAGGGTCGACAGCAGCGGCGGGTAGTAGCCGCGGGCCAGCCGCCGGAGCGCCACGAACTGCAAGGCGAGCACACCGACGAACACCGGGCCGTAGACCGCCAGCGGCGCCACGATCGGGACACCGCCGGTCGCCAGGACCACGATCGGCAGGACCAGGTAGCCGAGGATCTTCCACGCATCGAACCACGCGAACAGCGTCGACGCGTACGCCAGGCGTTGGGCCACCGTCAGGCCGCGCACCACCAGCGGGTTCTCGAGGCGCAGGAGCTGCATCGCTCCGGACGCCCAACGATGCCGCTGCAGCAGGTAGGCATCGGCGTCCGACGGGGCCAGCCCGTGGGCGAGGACCTCGTTGTGGGCGACCGTTCTCCATCCCCTGGCGTGGAGACGCACCGTGGTGTGGATGTCCTCGGTGATCGTCCCGGTGGCGACGCCGCCGACGTCACGCAGCGCCGCCACCCGCACGACCGCGCCGGTCCCGCACCAGAACGCCGCGTTCCATCGGTTCTTCGCCGGCAAGATCACCCGATAGAACACCGACTCCTCGGTGTAGTACCGACCCGTGCGCAACGGCTCGTGCTCGAAGGATGTCACGTTGTAGAAATCCTGTGGGGTCTGCACGAGCGCCAACCGGGGATCATCGAAGTAGCCGAGCGTGTGCCGCAGGAAGTCCGGACGGACCACGTGGTCGGCGTCGAGAACCCCGATCACGTCGGCGTCGATGTGAGCCAACGCGTGGTTGAGGTTCCCCGCCTTGGCGTCGGCGTTGCTCGGGCGGGTCAGGTAGCGGGCCCCGAGGCGGCGAGCCAGCGCCGCCACCTCCGGACGGCGCCCGTCGTCGAGCACCCAGGTCTCGTGGGCCGGTTCGATCGCCACCGCCGCCGCGATCGTCGGAAGCAGCACCTCGGTCGGCTCGTCGTAGGTGGTGATCAGCATCGCCACCTGCAGGTCGGTGTCGTCGACGACCCGCGCCGGTGCCACCGCGTCGAGGTCCCACAGTCCGAAGGTGAACAGCGCCAGCCCGATGCCGTTGTGGATCTCGAGCACGACGAGGGGGATCGACACCCACCACGCGGCCGGGTTCAACGTGAAGGCGGCCCGCCACGTCAGGTAGGCGAGGGTGAACCACACTGCACCGACCGCCAGCCCACGGATCGCCAGCTTCCGTCGCGCCGTCTCAGGCGGCGGCATCGCTCCCCCCTCGAACGTCGGAAGACCCGAGAACGGATCGATCGTGAGCGCCACCCCGGGGTCGTCGGACGCGGCGCGACCGAGGTCGGAGAGGTCTTCGGATGGAACCGGCATCGGGCCCTCCAGCGGTCTACGGACGCCTCCCCTGTCGGCTGCACACCCGCAGCCTTGAGAAGTGCGGCGACGCCCCGCAGCCGGGCCGACCGATCGGCCGGGCAGAGATCAGGACCGGATCACCGGATCGGGCCCGACCGCCACCACCCGCTCGATGGCCCGGTACACCCGTTCCTGCATCCCGACCTCGTCCGGTTCGAGCAGGTTCGCCATCACCTTCAACGCCCATTCCATCAGGGGGCGGGACCGCAAGCCGACACGGGTGAGCGCCCGCATCAACGTCGGGTTGCCGATGGCGATCACGAACGCTCGCGCCACCCGGTGATAGGCCCCGTACTCGTCCTCGATCGCCCGAGCGTACGCCCGCAGCCTGCCGGAGCCCGGATCGGCGAGCTCCTCCACCACGTAGGAGGCGGCGAGCCGTCCGGTCTCGTAGGCGTAGTCGATCCCCTCGCCGTTGAACGGGTTGACGGCGCCGGCCGCGTCGCCGACCAACATCCAGTTCTCCCCCGCCTTCGGGCCCACCGAGAACGCCATCGGGAGCTTGCCGCCGGTGGGAGCGACCAGCTCCGAGTCCGGGCCGATGGCCCAATGGTCGGGAAGCTGGGCCAGATAGGCGTCCTGGACCTTGGAGGTGTTGACTTCCTTCCAGCCCTTGAACGAGGAGATGACCCCCACCCCGACGTTCACCGTCCCGTCGCCCATCGGGAACACCCATCCGTACCCGGGCATCGAACGACCTTCGCGGTCGCGGATGTCGAGTTGGCTCTCCAGGAACCCGTCACGACTGTTGGGGCTGGCGTAGTACCCCCGGACGGCGAGCCCATAGGGGAAGTCGCGGCGCCGATGCGTCCCCAGGGCGCGACCGAACCGGGACAGCGAGCCGTCGGCGACCACGACCACCCGGGGGGTGATCCGCTCGACGGCGCCGTCGACGACGAGATCGACCCCGACGAGGCGACCATCGGCGACGACGGCCCGCGCCTCGACCCCATCATCGACGGTCGCTCCTTGCGCGGCGGCCAACGCGGCGACCTGCATGTCCAGGTCGGCCCGACGCAGCGTCGCACCCCACGTGGGATAGATCGTGTGCCGAGGCCACGGGAGCTCGAGGGTCAAGTCACCGGCGTACGCGCGGAGGCCGGAGATCCTGTGCACGTCGTCGGCGTCGAGGTCGAAGCCCATGTCGATGAGCTGCTTGACGGCCCGCGGCGTCAACCCGTCGCCGCAGGTCTTGTCGCGGGGATACCGCTTCTTCTCGACGAGACGGACATCGGCGCCGGCCTTGGCGAGCCAGAACGCGGACGCGGCACCGCCGGGGCCGCCGCCGACCACCAGGACGTCGGGTGAGGAGCTCATGGGCGTCGAGGCTACCGGCGGGAACGACCCGCCGTCAGCCTGCGGCTTCCACCAAACCGCAGTCGGTCTCCGCGGTCGCCAGGTCCTCGCCCCCGAACGCGACGCGCTCGTACAGCACCACCTGGGCGATCTGCTGGTCGGTGAGCTGACCACCGAACGGCGGCATGCCCCCCGCCACCGGCTTGCTCGTCGCACCGTAGGTCGGGTCGGGCCACCCGGCGGAACCCAGCGTCACCCACTCGACGTGAGACGAACACGAACCCTCCGGGAAGGTCTGGAGCACCGCGCCGCCGGCCATGCCAGGGCCGACCCCGCCCTCGCCGGCATTGCCGTGGCAGATCGCGCACGACTCGGCGAACAGCATCTCCCCGGCGGTGAAGTTGTCGACCGTGCCCTGACCGTACGGGTTCCCGTCGCAACCGACGGCCTCGCCCGTCACCGGGTCGATGGCGAGCTGCCCAGCGCTGCCGCACGCCGGCCCGTTGGGGACCGCGGCGATGTAGACGACGGCGAAGACCGGGATGATCACGAACAACGCGGCGAGGAGCGCCGGGTAGCGGCTCGCCTTCTTCGGTTCGGGCGCCGGAGCCTCGGCCTCCGCGGCGGGCGCCTCGGCCGGTTCGATGACCTCGACCGGGGCCTCCGTCGGCGCGACCGGGCCGGGGGCAGCCGCCTCGGCCGGGGCAGGAGCGGGGCCGGCCGGGGCGACCCCTGCGGCGGGCAGTTCGATGCCCGCCCATTCGGCCAGCACCGCTTCGACGGCGATGCCTTCCTTCTTGGCGCGGGCCCCGGCCGACCGCTCGACCAGCGAGGCAGGCATCCCCTTGGCCTCGGCGGCCTTGGCGATCAGCTCGTCCTTCGAGATCGCGGCGGGGGCCGGAGCGGGAGGCGCCTCCGCCGGAGCCGGAGCCGGAGCGGCGGGTGGGGCTGCCTGCGCCGTCGGAACCTCCTCGCCGGCCCACTGCGCCAGGACCTGCTCGACGGGCACCCCGAGCGCCTGGGCCCTGGCCTGGGCGGAGCGGTCGACCATGTCGGCCGGCACACCGGTCGATGCTGCGATACGTTGGATGAGCTCTTCCATGGTCCCCTACTTCAGGCTGGTCAGGTAGACGGCGAGGGCATCGAGATCCGCGTCGGACAGGTACGAGTAGGCCGGCATGAACGACCACGGCCGCTCCACCCGCGGATCGGCCAGATGCGCGAACAGGAACTCGTAGCTGTTGGATCCCTCCCGCGAACCGAGATGCATCAGGTCGGGTCCAAGGCGCCGGTACCCGCGCTGGATCGGATCCTCGTGCACGTAGTCACCAGCGACGCTCACCGGTCCCAAGCCCACGTCGGGAACCACCGCCCGCACCTCCTGGGTGTGGCAGACGGCACACCCCTCCCGAAGGTAGACCGCACGACCACGCGCCTCGGCGCTCCCCGCCGGGTAGATCCGGCTCTCGTCGGCCAGGATCGTCGACGAGGCGATCGCCGGATCGAGCGACGGGAGGAACCACATCATCGTGCCGACGATCAGGAACAGCGACACCGCACCCCACCGCAGCTGGCCCCACCGCACCGTCGCCACGCCCCCCTCGATCTCGAGATCGATCGGCTCGGCGTCGACCGCCGGCAGCTCGGGTCCGCTCCGGGCGACCGGACTGAACGCACCGACCACGAAGAGCCCCTGTGCCAGGGCGTAGACCGCCATGCCGATCGCCGCGACCCCGAGGTACGGCTTCAGCCGGGCCGCGGTGTTGAAGAACCCCGCCCCGGTGTCGACGAACAGCCCCGAGTTGGCGCCGCTCGCCCAGGTGAACCCGGCCAGCGCCGCTCCCAGCCACACCGACACCAGGACCAGTCCGAGGCCGACCATCGTGTAGCGGTAGTGCCACGTCGCGACCTGCTCACGGGCCGGAGACGCGCCCGTTCCCAGCACGTGATAGGCGAAGGCGAACAACCACATCGACACCGCCCCCAGGAACATCAGGGCGTCGTTGGCGGCCACCCATCCGGTGAACTGGACGATCGCCGACGAGGTTCGGGTCGTCGCCACGATGTCGGCCAGCGGCACGATCGCCAGCATGGCGCCGCCCGCCACCAGGAACCGCAGGGTCACCCGGTCGGGGATCTGGAGCCAGCGACCACGCATCTCGAGCACGAAGTCGGTGACGATCACCGCCACCGGGACGACCAGCGCGATCGACGCCGCCACGCCGAGGGTCTCGAGCCAGTCGGGACCCGCGCCGTAGATCAGATCCCGCGGCCCGGTCGCCGCCCACACGAACGCCAGCGACCAGAACCCCAGCACGCTGACAGCGCTGGGCTGGATCGGATCCGCGCCCGCCAGGCGAGGGATGAGGTAGTACACGACACCGACGCCGGCCGCCGCGAACCACAGGCCGGTGAGGCCGGCGCGGTAGAACGAACTCTGGATCTCCCCGGCGTACCCACCGACCCCCGGCAGGGTCCCAACGACCGAGATCAGGACCAGCCACCACGTGGCCGCCACCAGGTACCACTCGGCCGGGCCCAGCCGATCCCGGCGATGAGCCACGGTGGCGGTCGCCACCCACGCCACCAACACGAAGCCGGCCAGGAGCAAGACGTCGGACCACAGCGGCATCTCCTGGTACGCCCTGCCCTCGGACGCGCCGAGGTAGATCGAGGCCATCCCCGTCGCCACTCCCACGGTGACCAGGATCAGGGCCACCAGCGCCGCTCCCTCGTGGCGCAACGGCCCGGAGGTCAGCCGAGGCAAGATGTAATAGATGGCCCCGATCAGCCCGATCGTCAACCATCCGTACAGCAACGCCGCGGTGGCGATCGGCACCAGGCGCCCGTAGGAGAACAGCACGATCCCCGAGTAGGCGCCGGGGACCGCCAGCTCGATCGAGGCGGCGGCCAGCAGCAAGGTCGCCACCACCAGGAACACCGACGCGATCACGAGATGGGCTCGCACGAGACCCGACGGACCGTGATCGGTCACCGGCGACGGCGGTACCGCCGGCTCCTGGACGTCGTTGTCGGCCAGATCGGTCGTCACGATCCGCGCATCCTCCTCGGGTCTGTGTTCACGGCCGGCCGGAAGCCTAGCCGCGACGCCGTCGCCGGGATTGTCCTTCGCCGGGCCGAAGGCGTCAAAGCGAGGCCGGCGGCGGTCTCACCGGAACGGATTCGTTCGCGGCCGCCGGATGCGTACAATGCGCCCGCCAAGCCAGACCCGTCCCAGGAGGATGACCCTGAACGACCGAGCCAAACTCGCCGGAGGCCTCACCGCGATCGCCGTCGGGATCGTCGTGGCGCTCGGTGCTGCCTTCGTCGTGCACGCTGCCGAAGCACCCCGGTTCAACGAGTTCGGACAGGAGATGTTCCCGGCCATCCCCCGAGCGTGGCAGCTCGTCACCCTCGCCCAGATCGTCTCTTTGGGAGGGGTGTTCCTGGCCATGGGAGGATTGGCCCTCGCCTACATCTACGACCGGCCGCTCACCTGGGCCCGGGCCGCGGTCGGCGCCGCCTTGTTCGTCGCCACCACGCTGATCCTGTTCGGGATCGTCCCCAACCAGTACCTCACCCTCGCCCAGGCGACCTGGGAGTGGACCCCGACGAAGACCTTCGTGACGATCCCCCGATGGCTGGTCCTCAACAACGACCTGTCGATCAGCTACGCCGCGTTGAAGGACATGATCTCGGGTGCGTACGCCGTCGTCGCCCTCGTCGCCGTCGGCCTGGCCATGGTCAAGTGGCAGGACCGCCAGAAGAAGGCGGCGGCGCCCAAGCCGACGCCGATCTCCGAATACGGCCGACCGCTGAAGGTGGAGGGCTGATGGCCAAGAACGACGTCTGGTTCGAGACCCCGCCGCTGCGGGACGACTATCAGCTCGCCGCGGTCGACGGCGACTACCTGACCAAGGCGGTCAAGCCCAAGCAGTTCCTGCACATCAACCAAGCCGAATGCATCCTCTGCGAAGGCTGCGTCGACATCTGCCCGTGGAAATGCATCCACTACCTGTCGGTCGACGTCGTCGCCGAGGCGGTCAACGTCGACGACCCGAAGGCCAACGCCGAGAACCGCGGCGTGTTCATCGTCGACGAGGACGAATGCACCCGCTGCGCCCTGTGCATCGATCGCTGCCCGACCGGCGTCATCACCCTCGGCAAGTTCGCCGGCTCCCTCGCCGAACAGGCCGAATCGATGGCGCCGTGGGAGTTCGACACGGGCGAACGCGACTTCAAGAACGGCTACCTGTATGGCGTGCGGTGGTAGCCCGAGAGGCGTGACCCGGAATTGGAACCCGGCCTCCCGCGAGGCAAACTGACAAGACCCAGGACACGGAGGAACCGACAGGTGGCGAACGGCAACAAGGGCGGCGGCATGAGCGGCCTGCTCGACCATGTCCGCGAGAGCCAGGTGTGGAACTCGATCTTCCGCCCCGGCTCACCGTTCCGGGCCGGCTACTCGGACTCGCCGAGGAACCGGTCGTACGTGATCATGAACAACGTGCTCTATCACCTCCACCCGGTGAAGGTGAAACGTCACGGCGTCCGGCTGTCGTACACGTTGTGCCTCGGCGGGCTCAGCTTCTTCCTGTTCATCGTGCTGACGATCACCGGCATCTTCCTGATGTTCTACTACCGGCCGACGTCGCCCCAGGCGTATCTGGACCTCCAGGCGTTGACGACCGACGTGGCCTTCGGCAACCTCGTGCGCAACATGCACCGCTGGGGCGCCCACCTGATGGTGCTATCGGTGTTCCTCCACATGGCCCGGGTCTTCTATCACGGGGCCTACAAGCCGCCGCGAGAGTTCAACTGGGTCGTCGGTGTCCTCCTGCTGCTGCTGACGCTGCTCCTGTCGTTCACCGGCTACCTGCTCCCCTGGGACCAGCTGGCCCTGTGGGCCGTGACCGTCGGCTCGACCATGGCCAGCTACACGCCCGTGTTCGGGAGCCAAGTGAGCTTCGTCCTCATCGGTGGCGTCCAGATCACCCCCGACACGTTGCTGCGCTGGTACGTGCTGCACGTGCTGTTCCTCCCGTTCATCATCACCATCTTCCTGGCGGTCCACTTCTGGCGGGTCCGCAAGGACGGCGGCATCTCCGGACCGCTCTAAGGAGGCGACGAGTGGCAGAGATCCCAGAACACATCCTGCGGCGCTCCGCCGAGGCGCGCGCCAAGGCCGAGGGCCGGAGCGTCGAGGAGGTCCTCGCCGAGCTCAAGGGCGAGGCACCGCCACCGCCGACCTCCGCCGCGAGCGGCGCCGCGCCCGCCGGCCGCGACCTGGCCGCCGAAGCCGAATCCTCCGGCGTGCCCCAACACCTCCTGGAACGGGCCATGCGAGCCCGGGCCAAGGCCGAAGGCAAGCCCGTTCCGGCCGCCGGTGGCGGTGCAGCCACCGCCACCGCCACCGCCACCGCTCCGAAGCCCGCCGCCGCACCGGCGCCGGCGGTTCCCCCCGGCGTCCGTACCCAGCGACTCCTCACCGTCGTCAAGGCCGGTGCCATCCAGCAGGTCAAACGGGAGCCCCACGACAAGGTGAACGTGTGGCCGCATCTGCTGGCCATCGAGTTCGTGGCATTGCTCGCCTGCCTCGCGTTCTTGATCGTCCTGTCGATCTTCCTCGAGGCACCGCTCCTCGAGTTCGCCAACTTCAACGAACAGCCGAACCCGTCCAAGGCCCCGTGGTACTTCCTCGGCCTGCAGGAGATGCTCGCCTACTTCGACCCGCAGGTCGCCGGCGTCATCATCCCCGGCTTCGGACTCGCCGCCCTGGCGATGATCCCCTACGTCGACAAGAACCCGTCGGTGCGACCCTCGGACCGCAAGCTGGCGATCATGATCTTCACGTTCTTCATCATGGCCGCGGCGGTGCTGACGATCTTCGGGTCGTTCTTCCGCGGACCAGGGTTCAACTTCACATATCCTTGGAGGGACGGAATCTTCTTCGACGACCTGAAAGCGATCCTCGAATGAACCCCACCACCATCTTCGCCGTCGCCCTCATCGCCACCGGCGTCCTCGCCCTCGCCGGGATCCTCGCCGTCGCCGTGCGACGCGGCAACGAGCCCGGCCCGATGACCGCCGCCGAGCTCGACCGCAAGGCCCTCGAACGCGACCGCAGCCGCCGCGTCGAGCCGACCGCAGAGGCGCCGAGCGCGGTGGCGACCCTGGAACGGACGGAAACCGAAACGGAGACCGAGGCCGGGCCGGCCGAGCCGCCGGTCGACCCGATGCTGCAACGTGTCGAGGTCTCCGAGAACGACTACGGGGTCACCCGCCGCCAGTTCTTCAACCGAGCCCTGCTCGCGGTGTGGGGGCTCTTCCTCGCCCAGTTCGGCCTGTTCAGCCTCGCGTTCCTGTGGCCCAAGCTGAAGGGCGGCTTCGGCACCAAGGTCAACGCCGGCAAGCTCCTGGACATCAAGGAGCAGCTCTTCGACGGAGCCACGATCGTGCCGCTGCACAACAACCCGGCCCAGGCGTGGATCGTGCCCTTCGAGCTGAAGCTCCTCGAGGACGTCCCCGGCAACTCCTTCGAGAACCTTCCGTTCCTCATCGCCGGCGGCGAAGACGACGGCATCGGGATCATGGCCATGTGGCACCGCTGCGTCCACCTCGGCTGCCGGGTGCCCGAATGCGTACCGTCACAGGGCTTCGAATGCCCATGCCACGGATCGAAGTACAACATCCACGGCGAGTACGAAGCTGGACCGGCCCCCCGCAACCTCGACCGTTTCGCCGTCGAGGTCAACGACGCCGGCGAGCTGATCATCGACACCGGCAACGTCGTCCAGACGCCCCGAGCGAAGAACAAGACCGCCATGTACCCCCAGGGTCCGTTCTGCGTGTGAGGTGATCGCCCTGCTGCAACCGTCCACGATCGTTCTGGCCGCCGTCGAGGAGGCCGCACCGGCTCGCCCCGAGGTCTTCGGCGTCGGTGCCCTGGCCCTGACCCTGGCCGTCGTCGCCGTTCTCGGCTGGATGACCTACCTGTACGTCAACTCCCGTCGTCGGCGCTCCGCCGAGCTCGAAGAGGCCCCCGACAACCTGTCGCCGTACCTGTCGGACGACGAACTCGAGAACGTCCGTTCCACCCGGGTGCTGCGAGGCGCGGTGTTCGCCGCCGCGTTCTTGGCCATCGTCATGACCGTCTACGCTGCCGCCGAACCGAGCCGCCAGGCCAAGGCCGCCGACACCATCTCCGAACAGGCCATCGAACGCGGCGCAGAGCTCTACCAGCGCTTCGGCTGCGTCGGCTGCCACGGGCCCGACGCCGGCGGAGGGGCGGCGCCGTTCACCGAGGCCCGCAGCAACGTCGACACGGGCTGGGTGGTGCCCTCCCTCAACGACGTCTTCCTCCGGTACAGCGACGAGGAGATCCGCTTCTGGATCACCTACGGTCGGCCGGGCACGCCGATGCCCGCCAACGGCCTCGAAGGGGGCGGCGCGATGACGTTCCAGGAGATCGACGAGGTCATGGCCTACCTGCGCTCCATCCAGATCAGCCAGGCCGACACGCTCGCCAAACGCGACGGTACCGTCCAGTCGGCGCTGGCCCGCATGGCCAACGGCGACACCACCACCGCCCAGCTCATCGCCCTGCAGGACGCCAAGATCGCCGAGATCGCCGCCGCACCGGGGAAGGTCGACGCCGCCGGGACCCTCGACACGGAACTCGAGGCGCTCCTCGCCGGAGCCGGCACCTGCACCGTCGAATCGGCCCACGCCGTCGAGAAACCGTGCGACGACCCAGCCCCCGACACCGACCGCGATGGGTTGTCCGACGCCGCCGAACCGGCGATCACCGAGATCGCCGCCACCGCGCTCGAGCACCTGACCGTCCTCAACGAGACCAAGACCACGGACCGACTCGAGCCGACCTTCGATCCGAATCCCGTCTACGACAAGCGGTTCGATCCGGAGAACGCGTTCACCAACGTCACCCCCTCGGGTCGCGCCGTGCCGGACCTGGACGCCGCCATCGAGGTCCTCGAGAGCCTGCGCACCGACCTCCTCCTGCTTCGGGTCGCCGCCGAACGCCAGGACGCGTTCCTCGGTGACCTCCAGCTCGGTCTCGACTACCTCCGACAGGCCGCCGACGAGCGACCGTGGATCATCGACCCCACCGCCGCCGCCGAGGCGATGACCGACCAGCTCGCCGCCGACATCGCCGCCATGGAAGCCGTCGGCGCCGATCCCGAGGACATCCCCCCGCCACGGGTCATCTCCGTCGACGAAGCCGAACGTGCCATCGGTCTGTTCAACGGCTACTGCGCTCGCTGTCACACCGGCGGCTGGTCGGCCGGGCCCACCTTCGAACAGGGCCCCGGCAGCGGAGCGTGGGGACCGTCGCTGAAGGAAGCCCGCTCGGTCGTTCAGTTCCCGAACTGGACCGACCAGGTCAAGTTCGTCATCAAGGGCACCGACCAGGCCGCCCACTACGGGGTCAACGGCATCGGTTCGGGTCGGATGCCCGGATTCGGGATGGTGCTGTCGGAGGAGGACATCGAGTTGATCGTCATGTTCGAGAGGTCGCTGCGATGACGACCCGGACCCGCCGCCCTCGAGGATCGGGCCTCGGGCTCCTCGAGTGGGCCGGCATCGTGTCGGGGATCATCGTGCTGCTGGCCCTCATCCCCGCCGTCCGCGAGGTCATGGCCGACGCCGTCGGGCTCATCTTCAATCAACGTGACCCCGACACCGGCCACGTGACCGCCTTCTCGCAGATGATGCGAGGGATCGGCATCACCATCGGAGCCGTCGTCGTGTTCATGGGTTCGGGTTGGCTGATCTTGATGACGAACCTCGGCAAGCGTCTCGCCTTCCTCGTCGCCGGCGCCGCCGTCAGCGGCTGGATGATCATGAGCGGGCTCCTCTTCGTCGTGTTCGCCCCCCGGGGCGTGCGTCCGGCGAACCTCGAAGGCCTCAACGCGCTCCAGATGCGGATCCCGGCGATCGCCATGACCCTGGGATCGGCCGTCCTGTTCGTGATGTTCGTGCTCGCCCTCGACCGGTACGAGAAGGACGAACCGGCCTGAGGAACGCCGGCGCGGGCGTCCCTACCCCGACAGGGCCCGCAGCAACTCGCTCAACTGTTCGAGTTCCTGCTCGACCGCCGACAGATCGTCGATCCCCTCGGTCCCGTGGCTGATCGTGCGGGTCAACTCGAAGTCGCGTACCGGGTTCTGGAACTCCATGCCGAACCCGACGTACCCGCTGCGTTCCCCCGAACGCAACGCCTTCAGCCGAGCCGACAGGCTCGAGATCCGGCGCGACAGCTCCTCCTCGCCGATGACCGCCGCCCGCATCCGCAGGGCGGCTCGGCGAGCGACGCGTTCGAGCCGTTCGCGCCGCTCTCCGTCGGCCTGCTCGATCGCCTTGGCCAGTTCTCGGGCGGTGGACACCAGATCGTCGACCATCGCTCTCACCTCTCCCCCCAATCGTTAGCAGACCGGACACCTCCGTCGGAGGGCCATTCGGCCCTACGACGTGGCCCGGGCCCGGTTGTGGAGATGGAAGGTGAGGATCTGCAGCTCGGTGGACAGGTCCACCCGCCGCACCTCCACGGATTCGTCGACCTGTAGAACCGTCGGCGCGAAGTTGAGGATCGACCGGATCCCGGCCGTGCAGAGCCGGTCGGCGACGTCCTGGGCGCCGGACGCCGGAACGGCGATGATCCCGATCGACACGTCCTCGTCGACGACGACCCGCTCCAGCTCGGTGAGTGGCAGCACCGGGACGCCGTCGGGGCCTTCGCCCACCTTGGCTGGATCGACGTCGAGGAGTGCGGCGATCCGGAACCCTGCGTCGGTGAAACCGTCGTAGTGGGCGAGCGCCCGCCCGAGGTTCCCGGCCCCCACGATCACCGCCGCGTACTCCCGTTCGAGGCCGAGGACCCGCCGGATCTGAGCTTCGAGGTCGGCGATGTCGTACCCGACGCCGCGCACACCGTAGGACCCGAGGTACGACAGATCCTTGCGCACCTGCGCCGAGTTGACACCGGCCACCTGGGCGAGCTGCTCGGACGAGCACGTCGTCCGACCCGCCTTGCCCGACGACAGGCAGCGCAGGTAGATCGGCAGTCGAGAGATGGTGGCGTGCGGGATCTGACCCTTCATCGGACCGCAGATTAGGTGTGCTCGTCGTCGAGGTCGTCTCCGGTGACGCCCATGGGGACCGCTTGCCTCGAACGATCCGCAGGACCAGCACCGGCGACCCGGCGGGGCGTCGCCATCAGCGACGTTCGGGAGGTCCCGATCCTCGTCGCACCGCGGCCACGGCGTCGCGGACCTCGCGCGTGCCGATCCGTCCCTCGGCGAGCACCGCGCCCTCGCCGTCCCGCAGGACCGGGATCCGCGTCCCGAACTCGTCGAGCAGCTCCGGGGACTCCTCGACGTCGCGAACCACGACCTGCACACCCCGTCTGCGGGCCCTCGGGCCGAGCATCGCCATCACCTCCTCGCACAGGTGACAGCCGGATCGGCTCAGGACCTCGATGGTGGGACGGATACGGCTCACGGGCATCTCACCGTCGCTATCGTCAACGGTCCCATGCGCCCCGTCACCTCGATCGTCCTCGTCGTCCTGCTCGCCCTGATCGTCGGGGCGTTCCTCGTCAAGCTCCTCACCTCCGGTTTCACGCCGTAGAGGGCGGTTCCCCCGGTTCGGCACCGGCCGGAGCGGCCGGGCTCAGGTCGATCCGCCGGATCCTCGGGCGCCGGAACGTCACCGCGACCCGCTCTGCCACCGGGAACCGGTCCTCCGCCCGACCTCCGTTCACGGCGATCGCCATCTGCCCGACCGAGTCCACATGGACGAGGCCCTCGCCGGAAGGCACCGCTCCGTAGGCGCTCGACCAACGCACCGAGTGGGACGTCCCCCCGATCTCGATCTCGACGTCGTCGCCGGGCCCGAGACCCAACGCCGCCAGGTCGGCCGGCGACACGTTCGTCTGGGCGTTGCCGAAGGCGTCGACCCACAGGACCTCCCCGAGGATGCCGCCCCGGCCGTCGGGTTCCGCCAGGGGGATCATCAACGGCACGACCGTCTCGGGATCGATCACCGGGCCCAGATCACCGATGTCGGCCTCGCCCGAGGCGAGCACGGCGGCCGCCGGGGCGAAGACGTCCCGGCCGGCGAACGTGGCGCCCTCGGCCGGGATCTGGAACCGGGGATCCTCGATGGACACCATCAAGTCGGCGCCTCCCACCATGGCCACCGCCGGCGCCAACAGGCCGTTGTCGGGACCGACGAAACAGCCCCACGGGGTACGGGCCGCCAGGGCCCGGCGCTCCGTGCCCACACCGGGGTCGACCACCGCCAGGGCCACGCCCTCGGGCAGGTACTGGATGGCCCGGACGAGGGCGAGGGCAGCCGCCCTCACGTTGCCACGCGGGAAGCGGTGACCCACGTCGATGACCCTGACGTCGGGGGCGACCTTGGCGATCACCCCATGCACGACACCGACGAACTCGTCGTCGAGACCGAAGTCGGACAGGAACGAGATGGGGACCGTCACCGGGCAGCTCCACGCTCGTCACGGCCAGGGAACCAGCCGGCACGCCCCACCGCCGAAGGGAGCGGCTTGCCGAGGCGAGCACCGAGCCAGTGCCCGGTCTCGATGATCGCCGCCGGATCGAAGCCCGTCGCCACGTTGGATCGGCGCAGCAGGTACAAGAGGTCCTCCGTGGCCACGTTGCCCGTGGCGTTCGGAGCGAACGGACATCCGCCGGCGCCACCGACGGACGCGTCGAGCACCTCCACGCCGAACTCGACCGCCGCCATCGCGTTGGCGATCCCGGTGTTCCGCGTGTCGTGGAAATGGCACCGCAACGTCGCATGCCCGATCGACCCGTCGACGGCCGCCAGGCGACGCCGAACGTCCATCGGGACGGCGACACCGATCGTGTCGGCAAGGGCGATCTCGTCGGCACCGACGACCGCCGCCCGACGAGCCAGATCGACCACCCGGTTCGGGTCGACCTCGCCTTCGTACGGGCAACCGAACGACACCGAGATCGTCACCGTCGTCCGGCGACCCGCATCCGAAGCGAGCGGGACCATCGCTTCGATGTCGGCCATCGTGTCCTCCGGCGACACGCCGGCGTTCGCCCGGTTGAACCCGTCGGTCGCGCCGACGACGAAGTTGATCTCGTCGACGGAGGTGGCCAGTGCCCGCTCCAGGCCGCGCCGGTTGAGGACCAGCCCGATGAACGACACGCCCTCCGGGCTGGAACCGAGCGCCTCGAGCACCGCCTCGGCGTCGGCCATCTGCGGCACCCGGCGAGGATGCACGAAACTGGCGACCTCGAGACGTTTGGCCCCGGCGGCCATCAGTCTGCGGATCAGCTCGACCTTGTCGGCGGTCGCCAGGACCGCGTCTTCGTTCTGGAGCCCGTCCCTGGCCCCGACCTCCACGATCTGGACGTGCTCGGGGAGCGCCCGACCGGCTCCGGTCACAGGTTCCCTCGCTTCGCCTGCTCCCGTTCGATCGCCTCGAACAACGCCTTGAAGTTCCCGGCGCCGAACCCGACCGCCCCGCGCCGTTCGATGAACTCGAAGAACACCGTCGGACGGTCCTGGAGCATCCGGGTGAAGACCTGGAGCAGGTGACCGCCCTCGTCCTCGTCGACGAGGAGCCGCAGGCGTCGGATCCGGTCCCAGTCGACGTCCAGATCCGGCATCCGTTCGCGGGCCTGCGGGTAGTACTCGTCGGGAACGTAGATGGTCTCGAGCCCACGACGATGGACGGTCTCCATCGTCGCCTGCAGGTCATCGGTCGCCATCGCCACGTGCTGGACGCCCGGCGACCGGTAGAACATGAGGTACTCCTCGATCTGGGAACGGCGGCGACCGTCGGCGGGCTCGTTGATGGGTAGCTTGACGATGCCGTCGCCGTCCCACATGACCTTCGACATCAGCGCCGAGTACTCCGTCGAGATGGCGTCGTCGTCGAAGTGCTTCAGCATCGTGAACCCGAAGACGCGCTCGTAGAACTCGACCCATTCGTTCATCTTCCCGAGTTCGACGTTGGCGACGACATGGTCGATCGTGTGCAGGCCGGTCGGTTCGGCGATCGTGTCCTCGCGAGGTTCGAACCCGGGCATGGCGCCGTCGAGCTGCACGAGCGAGTGGACCGTGTCGCCGTAGGCGCGGATACCGGCGGCCACCATCAGGCCCCGGTCGTCTTCGATCACCGCCGGTTTCGAGGCGGCCTCCGCCCCGCGCTCGACGGCGAGTTCGAACGCGGCTTCGGCGTCGGGCACCGCGAACGCCACGTCGTGCACCCCCGGGCCGTGCAGACGAACGTGATCGGCGACCGGGTGATCGGGTCCCAGCGCCCCGGTGATCACGAACCGGATGTCGCCCGACTCCAGCAGGTACGACGCCGTCTCGGGAACTCCCGTCTCGGGGCCGCGGTATCCGACGATCCGGAAACCCAAGGCGAGCCGATGGAACATGGCCGTCTGGTAGGCGTTGGCGACCCACCATTCGAGATGGGAGAAGCCCTCGATCGGGAACGGATCCTTGGCGGCGTGCGCCCTGGCGCGGGCGCGCAGTCCATCGTCCATGCGGGAACCCTCCGGCTCGTGGTTCGGTGTGGTCAGATTATCGCAGTCACCGCCGGCGAACGGGACGGCGCAGCGTCCGGTCCTGCCGTAGCATGAGCCCCGACGAACGAGGAGTCCCATGCCGTACTACCGCTCGGTGGGCGACGTCCCACCCAAGCGCCACACCCGATTCGTCCGCCCCGACGGCGGCCTGCACGCTGAGGAGCTCATGGGAGAGGAGGGGTTCTCGTTCGACTCCGCGCTCCTGTACCACCGCCGACCTCCGACCGCCCTCCGGGCCATCGAGGCGGTCGACTCCGAAGAACAGGAACGCACCCCCAACCATCCCCTCGCTCCACGCCACTTCCGGACCCACGAGCTCAAGGTCGGAGGCGACGTCGTGACGGGACGGCATCTGCTGCTCGCCAACGACGACGTCCGCATCTCGTACGTCGCCGCCGGCGACAGCTCGACCCTGTACAAGAACGCCACCGGCGACGAGCTGGTGTTCATCGAGGAGGGCGCCGGCACGCTCGAGACGGTCTTCGGAGCCCTGCCGTTCGGCCCCGGCGACTACGTGGTCATCCCCGCCTCGACCATCCACCGCTGGGTCGTCGACGACGGCACGGTCCCGGTCCGTGCCCTGGTGGTCGAGACCTCCGGCCACGTCGGACCGCCCAGGCGCTACCTGTCCCGCAACGGCCAGTTCCTCGAGCACGCCCCCTACTGCGAGCGGGACCTGCACGGGCCCCACGAGCCGCTCCTCGTCGACGGCGAGGACGTCGACGTCCTCGTCCGCCATCGGGGAGGCTGGACCCGCTTCCGGTACGCCACGCATCCGTTCGACGTCGTGGGATGGGACGGTTGCCTGTACCCGTACACGCTGTCGATCCACGATTTCGAACCCATCACCGGCCGCATCCATCAACCCCCTCCGGTCCATCAGACCTTCGAAGCTCCCAACGTGGTCGTGTGCTCCTTCGTGCCCCGGTTGTTCGACTATCACCCCGACGCCATCCCGGCGCCGTACAACCACTCGAACGTCGACTCCGACGAGGTCCTCTTCTACGTCGAGGGCAACTTCATGTCCCGCAAGGGCTCCGGCATCGAGGCGGGGTCGGTGTCGCTCCATCCGGCGGGTCACACTCACGGGCCGCAGCCCGGTTCGGTCGAAGCCAGCATCGGGCAGGCCGGCACCGAGGAGGTCGCGGTGATGATCGACACCTTCCGGCCCCTCGACCTCGGGCCCGGAGCACGCGACAGCGAAGACGACCGGTACGCCTGGACCTGGCTCGAGGGCAGGTGACCGCACCGCTGATGATCGACCCCGGCGCGACCCTCTTCGGGCGCCTCGTCGATCATGCCGGGCTCCTCCCGCCGGCGCCGCTGGACATGCAGACCGCGGTCGCCGCGTACCGGCATGCCCGCACCGGGCCGGGCTCGTGGATCGTCGGACGTTTCCTCGTCCCCGCCACCAAGCTGGAGGAACTCGCGACGGTCCTGGTCACGACCATGACCGCCCGAGAACGCCCATGGGAGGTCGGTGTCGTCGTCGACACCGACCTCGGGTCGGCCGTCGCGACTGCGGCCGCGTTCCACCGCGAGCTCCACCCCGGGGCGTCGATCGTCACCGCCGAAGCCCGCCTCGACGGCGGCGCCGACGGCGCCGCCGTCGAGCGGATCCATCGCGCCCTGGGAGCGATCGCCGACGACGTCGCCGCCTTCGTGGAGGTCGACGTCACCGGGCCGGCAGCCCGCGTCGCACACGACGTGACGACGGCCGCCGAGACGATCACGCGATCCCATCGGCCCGGTGGGGTGGCGTTGCGCGGGGAAGGCCCGACGCCCGACCAGAACCCGGCACCCGACGCCGTCGCCGCCTTCGTGACCTCGGCCACCGCCGCCGGGGTCCCGTTCAAGGCCACCGCCGGGCTAGACCATCCCATCCGATGCGACGACGCCTCCCGCGGCGCGACCCACCACGGCTTCGTCAACCTGCTCGTCGCCGCCGCCCTCGCCATCGACGACGCCCCCTCCGACGTCGTCACGGCGGCGGTCGCCGACACCGATCGCTCCGCCTTCGGCCTCAGCCTCGGCGGGTTCCGCTGGCGCGACCGGCGGTTCACCTCGACGACGTTGCAGCGAACGCGGTCACGAGGCCTGATCGGGTACGGCTCGCGGGACCTCGCCTCACCCGTCGCCGAGCTCGCGGCCATGGGCCTCATCGCGGCCGAGGGGATGCGATGACGAGCTGGCTCGAGATCCCCGAGGGAACCGACTTCCCCATCCAGAACCTCCCGTACGGGGTGGCCGAGCACCGCGGGCGGACCGGTGTCGTGGTGGCCATCGGGGACCAGGTCGTGGATCTGGCCGCGCTCGCCGCCGCCGGGACGTTCCCTGACGTCCCACCCGGCACCTTCGACCGGGATTCCCTCGATCGTTTCATGGCGCTCGGCCGTCCCGTCTGGCGGTCGGTCCGTTCCCGGCTCACCGACCTCCTCGCCACCGGCAACGACCCGCGTCGACGGCGCCAGGTGGAGGCAGCGCTCATCCCCATGGACGACGTCACCATGCGCCGGCCCATCCAGGTCGGCGACTACGTCGACTTCTTCTCGTCCATCCATCACGCCACGAACGTGGGGCGCCTCTTCCGGCCCGACGCCGAGCCGCTCCTCCCCAACTGGCGCCACCTCCCGGTCGGGTACCACGGACGGTCCGGCACCATCGTGGTGGACGGCACGCCGATCGGCCGGCCCTCCGGGCAACGCCTCGATCCGACCACGGGACGACCCACCTTCGGCCCCACCGACGCCCTCGACTTCGAGCTCGAGGTCGGGTTCGTCACCGGAACCGGCAACGTCGCAGGTCGACCGATCCCGGTCGACGAGGCGGAACGTCACATCTTCGGGCTCGTTCTCGTCAACGACTGGTCGGCCCGCGATCTCCAGGCGTGGGAGTCCCGCCCCCTCGGCCCCTTCCTCGGCAAGTCGTTCGCCACGACCATCTCACCGTGGATCGTTCCGCTCGACGCGCTCGCTCCGTTCCGGGTTCCGGCACCTCCCCAGGACCCCGAACCGCTCCCCCATCTCCGTCCGCGGCAGCGCCTCGCGCTCGACATCCGACTCGAAGTCGAGATCGTCCCGGCCGGAGCCGCCGCCGGGACCGTCGTCACCCGCACCGGCTTCGCCGACATGTACTGGACGATGGACCAACAACTGGCCCATGCGACATCCAATGGCGCCACGGTACGGCCCGGCGACCTGTTCGCCTCCGGAACCGTGTCCGGCCCGACACCCGACAGCCTCGGATGCCTCCTCGAGCTCACCGAGGCGGGTCGCCGGCCCCTCCGCCTCGCCGACGGGACCGAACGGCGCTATCTCCACGACGGCGACACGGTCGTGATGCGGGGATGGTGTGGCCGAGGCTCGTCCCGCATCGGCTTCGGATCGTGTCGCGGCACCGTCGTGGCGTCCTCCAGCCGGACGTGACGACGAGCCTCGACGCCACTCGGCTAGCCTCGCCTCCAATGGCCATCCTCAGACTGTTCGCCAACCTCCGCGAGGCAGCCGGGACCTCGAACATCGAGATCCCCGGCGAAACCGTCGGCGACGTGCTCGCCGAGGCGGAACGGCGATTCGGAGATCGCTTCGCCGCCGGCCTGACGACCGCCCGGGTCTGGGTCAACGGCGAGCAGGCCGACCCGACGACCTCGGTGTCCGACCGGGACGAGGTCGCCCTCATCCCGCCGGTCTCGGGCGGCGCCACCGCCACCCGCCTCGGCGCCGACCCCAACGTGCTCCCCCTCGTGCTCCTCACGGCGTTGATCATCGCGGCGTGGATCCCCCCACGGTGGTTCGTCATCGTGGCCGCCGGCGCGGTGCTCGCCTGGGCGTGGGACCTCCACGACACCGCCGCCGTTCGAGGAACCGCCCTACCCCTCTACCCCCTGATGGTGGCGCCCGTCGCGGGGGCGGTCGCCGCCTACGCCTGGGGTCTGCCCGGATACGCCGGTGGTGTCGCCTTCGCCATCCTCCTCTCCGCCGCGTGGCCGGTCTTCGACGCCGCCGCCCGCCCCGTCCCGACGATGGCCGTCACGATGACGGTGACGACGATCGGCGCCATCGCCTCGGGTGCCCTCGTGCTGCTCAAGCTCACGTCGACCACCGCCGTCGTGGCCTTCGTGATCGTCACCGTCGTCGGCGTCGTCGCCGCCGCCCTCGCCCAGGTGTACGGGACGACGATCCAGTCGATCGACCCGAACGTCGGCGCGCTGCTCGGCGCCCTCGTCGCGGGGGTCGTCGTCGGATCGGTCGTCTCCGGGATCGAACTGGCCGCCGCCATGCTCGCCGCGGTGTTCGGCGCCGCCGGGTTGATCGCCGGGCGTGCCTTCGGATCGATCCTCCGCCTTGGAGCGGTCGTCCACACCGTGCGGCCCCCCGGGCGACTCAGCGTCGTCGACGGGATCATGGTCGCCGCGCCGTTGTTCTGGCTGGCCTTGTGGGTCTTCGGCTGAGGACCGCAACGACCGGCGTTCTCTCCGAACCCCGCTAGCCTCGGCGTCACATGTCGCGTTCTCGGTTCGTCCGAAGCCTCATCCCCGTGCTCTCGATCGCCTTGCTGTCGGTCGTGCCGATCGGCGCGTCCGCACAGACCAAGAGCGACGTCGACCGCGCCGAACGGGGGCTCGAACAGGCCCAGGAGCAGAAGGCAGCCGCCTACCGGCGCTACATCGCGGCACAGAACGACCTCGAGGTGGCCGTCAGCCGCTACGAGGAGATCAACGAGCAGCTCGAGGACCTGACCTACCGGATCGCCCAGCTCTACGACCGCATCACGGCCTACGAGACCGAGGCCGGTGACCTCCGCGACCAAGCCCGCGAGCTCGTCCTCGAGGCCTACACGAGCGGCGGCACCGGACTGATGACCGTGGCCTTCGAAGCCGGCTCCATCCAGGACCTGCTCACCTCCCAGGTACTCATCGATCGGGCCACCACCCGCGACCTGGCCGACCTCGATCGCCTCGATGCCGTCCGCCGGGACATGGACCGTCAACGGGCCGAGCTCGCCGACAAGGAAGCGGAGGTGAAGGTCCTCGAGGAGGAGGCCAACGCCCTGGTCGAGCAGATGGCCGAACTGTTCGACGCCGCGGAGCACGCCTATCAGGACGCGTCGGCCGCCGAACGCAAGGCGATCGACAAGCTGCGCAAGGAGAAGGCCGAGTTCAAGGCCGCCGAGGCTCGACGCAAGGCCCAGCAGGCGGCACGGGCCCGCATGAACGCCAGCGGTGCCGCGGCCGGCCTTCCGCCCGAAGCGACGCCCGGGTTCAAATGCCCCGTCCAAGGACGGACGTCGTTCATCAACTCGTGGGGTTTCCCCCGCTCGGGAGGCCGGAAGCACAAGGGGACCGACATGTTCGCCGCCCGGGGCACGCCGGTGCAGGCGGTCGTCGACGGCACCGTCAAGTTCCGCACCGTCAACCTGGGCGGCACCGTGGCCTACGTCTACGGCGACGACGGCAACAAGTACTACTACGCCCACCTGGACGGGTACGTGTCGGGGATCGCCGACGGTCAGCGAGTCAGGGCCGGGACGGCGATCGGCTACGTCGGGAACTCCGGCAACGCCCGGTACACCTCCCCCCACCTCCATTTCGAGATCCGCGTCGACCGCACCAAGTCGGTGAACCCCTACCCGACCGTGCGCTACTACTGTCCGTGATCAGCGCATCGAGGACGGGACCGTGGATCTGAACCGTAGACGCATCGACCAGGTGGCCGACCCGGACTTCCTCGCCGAGCTCGGCTCGGTGTCTCTCGACGAGCTGCGGGAACGGCGCCGGGTCCTCGGCGACCTCGACACCGAACTGTCCTACTACCGTCGGCTCCTGCACGGCCGCATGGATCTGTTGGCGTTCGAGATGCGCCGCCGGCGGGGCGAAGAACAGCGAAGCCTGATCGAGGCACTCCCCGACATCCTCGCCGATCACGATGGACCGGACGCCGCGAGCAGCCTCCCCAAGGAGCTCCCGATCGAAGCGCCGAGCATCCCGGAGACCGGTCGCCGGGCCGTCGATCGCGCCCTTGCCGACGACTTCCTGGCCCGCCTCCCGTCCTTGGCCGACGCCGAACTGGAGGAGATCCAGGCCGGCCTGACCGAGGTGGAACGCGACATCTCCGCGCAACGCAACGTCGTGTACACCGCTCACGAAGCGATCCTCACGGAGCTCACGCGCCGCTACCGGGAGGGTCTCGCCGACGTCGACGGCCTCCTGTCGAGCCCCTGAGCCGTGCAGGTCCGTACGGTCCGTTCGGACCTGACCGAGATCGTCCATGAGGTCGACGCTGTCGTCGTGGCACGCGACGGCTCCGAACTGTTCGTCTCCGGAGATGCCGACCGCGCCCTGTTCTATCGCTCGGCCATCAAGCCGTTCCAGGCGACCGTCGCGCTCGAGGCCGGCGCCGACCTCGCCCCCGAGCACCTCGCCCTCGCCTGCGCCAGCCACGGCGGGTTCCCGGCCCACCTGGCCATCGTCGAACGGATCCTCGCCGGCGGCGGCTTCACCGAGGACGATCTCGGATGCCCTCCGGCCTGGCCCCTCGCCGCATCCGCACGCGACCTGGCGGTCGCCGGCGGCCAGCGACACCCTCGACGTCTGTTCCACAACTGCTCGGGCAAGCACGCCGCGTGGCTCCGCGCCTGCCGCGCCGCGGGCTGGCCGATCGGCGGCTACCTGGAGCCGGGCCATCCGCTGCAGAGACGGATCGTCGAGGTCGTTCGCGACGCCACGGGCGTCGATCCTGAACCCGTCGGTGTCGACGGGTGCGGCGCTCCGACCCTGCGCGGCACGGTTCGAGGTCTCGCCCGGGCGTTCTCTTCCCTGACGACCGACGACCGGTTCACCGCCGCCGCACGAGCCGTCGACCGGTTCCCTGCCCTCGTCGCCGACGACCTGCGACCCGACGGCCGGTTCGCCATGTGGTGGGGTGGGCCGGTGAAGGTCGGGGCGGCCGGCCTCGTCGGCGCCGGCCGTAACGGCCTCGGATTGGCCGCCCGCAGTCGATCCGGCGACCCCGCCGCCGCGGTGGCGGGCCTCGTGGAGGCGGCCCGACGGGTGGGGCTCCTCACCCCGGCGATGGCGCAGGCCCTCGCCGACGTCGCCGCACCGCCCGTGGTGGGCGGGGGACGGGTCGTCGGCGGAACGTCGATCGACGAACGGCCATGAGCCCGGAGACCGACTGGTCCTCACCGGCCCTGGATCTGCCCGCGGTGGCGGACCACACCGGACCGTTCCCCCATCGAGCCTTCCTCCGAACCTGGTCCGAGGTGCGCGCCCCTCAGGTCCCCATTCACGTCATGGCGAAGGACGACGCCGCCATGGTCCTGATCGAACGCGACGGGATCCTCGAGCTCGCCGGGGAGTCCGAGCTCACCGACTACCACTCACCGTTGGGGGCGGGCACATCGGCGTTGGCGGGGGAGATCGCCGAACGGTTCCGAGGCCGTCGCTTCCGGTTCGATTCCCTCCCCGAGGAGGCCGCCATCGCCCTGGCCAAGGGGTTGCGCCGGGCCGGGGCGGACGTCGATTCCGAACAGCACCACGTCACCGCCGTCATCGACCTTCCCGGGTCGTACGATGAGTGGCTGGCCGACATCGGCAAGAAGTACCGACACGAGGTCCGACGCAAGCGCCGCCGGTTCGCCGAGGAGATCGGTGAACCACGGATCGAACGCCGCGACGAAGAGGCCGCCTTGGATGCGTTCTTCGCCATGCATCGCCGATCGGCAGGTGCCAAGGGTCACTTCATGACCCCGGCCATGGAAGGGTTCTTCCAGGCCCTCCACGCCTCGGTCGGCGCCGTCGTGGACCTGCTCGTCGTCGATGGCGAGCCCCTCGCCGGGACGTTCTCGTTCGAGGAGGGCGACGGCTTCTACGTGTACAACTCCGCCTACGAGCCCGCCGCGCGGCACGCGTCGCCGGGGATCGTCATGCTGTCGCTGCTCATCGAGGACAGGATCGGCCGCGGTACCCGGGTCTTCGACCTCCTCAAGGGCGACGAACACTACAAGTTCCAACATGGCGCCGTCCCCCGGCCGCTGTTCGCCCTGTGGGGCACGCTGTGATCGACCAAGTGGCCTACGTCGCGATGCACACGTCCCCGTTGGCGCTGCCTGGGACCGGCAACGCCGGGGGGATGAACGTCTACCTCGACGAACTGGCCCGGACGATGGCCGGCCGCGGGATCGAGGTCACGATCTTCACCAGGAGCGTGGACGAGGATACGCCCGAGCTCGTCGAGGTCGTCCCCGGCTACCGGCTGGCCACCCTGAGAGCCGGTCCGCCCGCCGAGATCCCCACCGACTGCCTGGCTCCGTTCGTGGGCGAGTTCGCCGATGAGCTCGTGAAGTGGGCATCGATCCACGGGGCCGACTTCGACGTCGTCCACAGCCACTACTGGCTGTCCGGCCAGGTCGGCGTCATCGTCAAGAAGGAACTCGGCATCCCCCTGGCGAACTCGTTCCACACGCTCGGCCGCGTCAAGGACGCCGCCCGCCACCCCGACGAGGCATCGTCCAGCCCGGTGCGGTTGCTCGCCGAGGAGGATGTCATCGCGGCCTCCGACTGCGTGATCGCGTCGACCCCCTACGAGTTCGACGACCTGCTGACCCACTACCGGGCACGGCCGGAGCGGCTGTGCGTCTCGCCACCGGGGATCGACCACGACGTGTTCTTCCCCGGCGACCGCGGCGAGGCTCGCCGCCGACTCGGGATCGACGGGGCGCCGATCGTGCTGTTCGTCGGCCGCCTACAACGCCACAAAGGCCCCGATGTGGCCGTCGATGCGCATGCCCTCCTCGTCGAACGGGTCGCCGACGCCGAACTCGTCCTCGTCGGTGGACCCAGTGGGAGGGACGGCGACGCCACGCTGGAGCTTCTGGAAGAACGGATCGCCGCGCACGGCACCGGGGAGCAGGTCCGGTTCGTCCCCGCCCAGCCGCACCCTGCCATCGCCGATTGGTTCCGAGCCGCCGACGTGCTGATCATGCCGTCGCGATCGGAGAGTTTCGGCCTCGTGGCGGCCGAGGCGCAGGCATGCGGTCTCCCGGTGGTGGCATCGCGGGTCGGCGGGATCCCCCACATCGTCAAGGACGCCGAATCCGGGATCCTCGTCGACGATCATCGACCCGACGACCTGGCCGCGGCCCTCGAAGCGGTGATCACGAGCCCGTCGTTCCGGGCGGATCTGTCGGCCGGAGCGGTGCGATTCGCCCGGCGCTTCTCGTGGTCCGCCACCGCCGACCGCCTCCTCGAGCTGTACGCCGGCATCGTCGGCTGAGGACCCATCGCGGTCCCCAGGTCGCGAAAGATTCGGATGACGAAAGTTGCCGACACCGGGTTGTGCACAAACCCCTGTGGATCGATGGGGATATGTGGACATCCTCCTCGTCCGACCGCCAGTTGAACGCGATTGGGCGCGATCTCGTTGCCGGGGAGGTGCGCGAGACCGCGAAGAACCGGGCCGACGTCGGGGTTGCACGGCGTCGGGCCAGGACGTAGGTTCGGACGTGCAAGGCCCGAAGTGCTGACGCAGCGGAACCTCGTTCGGGGAAGTGCGGGGAGCGGCTGCCGAGGTTCTCCGGGCCTTGCACCGTCTCGGAGGGAACCGTCATGTCACGCCTCATCGCGCTCGACCTTCCGATCCCCTGGGATGCGCTCCGTCCCGCGCTGGGGAGCGCCGATCCGTGGGACGCAGGCGGGGTGGTCCTCGCCCAGGCCGGGACCCCGGCGTGGGGGTGGGAAGAGGTGCCGCCGGCACTGGCCATCCCCTCGACGCCGCTGCGGGCGGCCACCTCCGTCCCCCGATGGTGGGTGGACCACGTCGTCGTTCTGGTCCCGGACCTGGCTCGGGCGATCGAGCGGTTCGCCGCCGTGGGCCTCGATCCACGCCTCCGGATGCAGGTCGAGGATCGTCCGGCGGCGTTCTTCCGGGCCGGCCCGGTCATCGAGGTGATCGAGTCCCCGGTCCGCGGCGACGCCATCTACGGCGTCGCCCTCGCTACCGATGAGCCGCTCGGGGTCGTCGCGCTGCGGCTCCGGGCGGCGGGGTTCGACGCGTCCGATCCGCGTCCGGCGATCCAACCGCACCGGCGGATCCTCACCATCGGTGGCCTCGGTGCGGGGTTGGCCATCATGTCCCCCGACGACGCCGCCTGACCGCCTCGTCAGATCCCGAAGATGAGGTCGCGCAGCCGGACCCGGGTGGTGGCGAAGGTCGACAGGTCGATCCGGAGCGACCCCAGCCGGAGGCCCCGCATCGCGTCCCCGTGACGGGTCGCCACCCGAACCGCGCCTTCGGCCGCCTCCAGCGCCCCGAGGCCCAGGCAGTGCCCGTGGTCGTCCTGGACGCCGACGAGCATGCCGTCGAGCCGGGTGAGGTCGAACCCTTCGGGGAGGGTGGGTGCGAACACGGCCGTCTGGACCCGCCACCTCGACAGCGGCTCGGCGAAGGCCCGGGCGAAGGCCCGACGCCGGGCGGAGGATCGCTCGACGGGCGACGAAGGCACGAGATCGGCCGGCGGATGGGCGACGGCGACGCGAGCCGACAGGAACCGGCGGAGCATCCCGATCGTCGGCTCCATCTCGCCGCCGCGCTGCATGGCGATCACCAGGGACGGACGGACCAGCTCCATCAGGTGGTACTTGAGGGTCTGGCCGACGACACCGGCGACCATGCCGGTCGTGTCCACGACGACGACATCGACGTCGTCGCGGACCGACGCGACCAGCGACGACACCGCGACCACGTGCGGGAGCACCACCCCGGCGGGCTCGGTCGAACCGACGAACCGCATCTCGTCGGACGTGTGGAGGTCCTGGAGGTCCTCGTGAGTGCGCACGATGCGCACGCCGGCGCACGCCGGATGCCCGACGGTGTCGGCGGCCACGTCGCCGTCCACGTAGGCGGCCGTCATCCCGGCATCGATCGCGTCGACGAGGATCTGGCGTCCCAGCGTCGTCTTGCCGGTGTCGGCGGCGCCGATGAGCATGATGACGCCCTCCATCCCGTGGAGTCGCTCACGCAGGCTGCGATGCTCCTCGGTCACCTCGTCCCCACCTCGACTTCCTCAGGACTCGTCGTGGTCGGATTGTAGGGATCGCTCCGGAGGAGACCTCCGCCACCACGGCGTCCACACCCTCGCCAGCGGATGCCGCCGATGATCGGGCGCGGAGCGGTCCGAGGTCCACGGGGCGTAGGGAGCGTGGATCATCTCGGCGATGGCGAGCAGCACCGTGTCGTAGTTCACCCGCCACCCGGCGAAGTCGCCCCACGCCCGGTCCCGGTCGGCGACCAGGCGCACCCCCACCGCTTCGAGGGCCTCACAGGCGGCGTCGAACTCCTCGCGGGTGATCGAGATCGGGTCGGTGGGTGCCGGATCGGGGTCGAAGGGGATGCCGAAGAACTCGGCGATGTGTCGAAGCGACAGCGTGCCGGCCCGGATCATGATGCCGCCCGGTGCGCGGGGGACGTCGGCAACGGCAGCGACCCACAGCGCCGCCGCGTCGAGGACCGCTCCCGCCGCGGTGATCCACGACATCGCCGGGTCGTGGCTACGGAAGAAGGCCAGCACCGGGTACGTCGTGTGGCTCTCTTCGATGTCGACGAACCATTCCTCCCAGGCGAGCCACTCGCCGGGCAGCCGCTCCATCCAATCGATCCGCCGGTAGCGCTCGAGCAGTTCAGTGGCGCTGGGAGGGGTCCCGGCGCGAACCGCCAACAGCGCGACGCGCATCTCGCGACGGGAGAACGCCCCGTAGATGGACGGCAGATAGGTGATGAGCAAGGTGAGCAGCAGCAGACCGAGGCCTGCCTCGACGAAGGCCAACGTCCGTTCGGTGGCGCCGTCGGCGGGGGCGAACCCCAAGGTGGTGATCGACGATCCGCTCAGGTGGTAAGCGGCGCCGACGCCTGCGGTCGGGTCGACGGCCCAGAACAGCGCTCCGAACGCGGCGAGGACGGTCGTCAGCCAGACGAAGACGATCAGGATCAGCCCGATGGGACCGACGACCGCCCGGATCCGGTCCTGTTCCTCGTAGGTCCGCCGCGTCCTGGCGGCGAGCTCGGCGACGGCGAGGACGAGACGGAAGGCCGTGGCGGTCAACACCGAGCGGGATGGCCGGGGCAGCACGAGGGTCTTGAGGGCGGACATGAGGACCCCGGCGACCAGCAACAGCCCGAGGGTGAAGACGAGAACCCGGATGACGACCATCGCGACAGCCTAGGGACGACGCGATGGGCCTATATTGCCCCCATGCCCCATATCGAGCCGATCCCCCCGGACGAGGCCACCGGCGTCGCCGCCCGCCAGTACGAGGCCGCCATGCGGCGGGCCGGCCGGATCTGGAACATCGTGGCCATCCAGAGCCAGAACGGTCCGGCCATGCGCGACTCGCTGCGCCTGTACTCGACGTTGATGCTCGGCGAATCGCCGCTGTCGAGGGCGCAACGGGAGATGATCGCCGTGGTCACCTCCCAGGTGAACGAGTGCGTGTACTGAACTCGTGCCCATCTCCACGACCTCCGGTCGGAGGTCGACGACCCCGAGCTGGTGGACCGCTTCGCCCACGACTGGCGTGAGGCGGGGCTCGATCCGGCCACCGAGGCGCTGCTGGGCTTCGCCGAGGCCCTGACGCGGGACCCGACCGGTGACGCCGCCGGACGCGTCGCCCGGCTCCGCCGAGCCGGCTTCAGCGACCGGGCCATCCACGACGCCACCCAGATCTGCGCCTACTTCAACTACATCAACCGGATCGCCGAAGGCCTGGGCGTCGAGCCGGAGGACTGGATCGACGAGGTCGGGCGCCGCCGCTGACGGGTCGCGGGTCCGCAGGCAGACCGGCGAGGAAGCCCCCGAAGAACCGGTCGGCGGTCTCGGCGACATCGTCGTCGGCCACCCGCAGCGCCGCGTCGAGCTGAGCCCGGTCGGCTCCCGCCCGAGCCACGAGATCGTCGAAGGACGCCGACCGCCAGGTGGCGAAGATCGCCGGGGTGACCTCGGGATGAGGCTGGATCGCCAGGGCCGAGCCGACCCGGAACGCCTGGAGGTAGCCGCCGCCCGTGGCCAGGATCGTCGCGTGCGGTGGCGCGTCGAACGTATCGGCGTGCACGCGGAGCAGGGAACGGCCATGGAGCGTCCCGACGGCGGGGTCCACACGTCCGTGCGGAGTGAGCTCCACGGGGGCGAAGACGGCCTCGGGACGTGGCGCCGGGTAGGCCGCACCGCCGAGGGCCGAGGCGATGATCTGGCTTCCCAGGCAGATGCCGAGGACCGGCACGCCGGCGTCGACGGCGTCGACGACGAGCCGCCCTTCGGCGACGAGGAAGGGGTACTCGTCGGTCTCGTATGCGCCCATGGTGCCGCCGAGGAGCACCAACGCCGAGACCTCGCCGATGTCGGGCATCGCCTCGCGGCCGGCGGCGACGATCCGCGCCGGGATCCCACGCCGGTCGAGGACGTCGGCCAGTCGGCCGGCCGGCGCCACGGGGTCGTTCTGCACGATCGTGATCATCGGGAAGAGAGACGATCCCGCAGCACCCGCCGCATCACCTTGTGTGACGCCGTCCGGGGGAGCGTGTCGATCAGGTGGACGGCACCGACCTTGAACAGCGGGTTCAGGTCCCGGCGGATGGCCTGCTGCATCCGGGCCCGGAGGACGTCGGGATCGACGTCGCCGTCGGGTACGGCGAACACGACGAGTTGGTCTGGTCCTCCCCCCCGGGGGGCGACGGCGACCGCGGCGGTCTCGGTGACGCCGTCGACGGCGGAGACGACGCGCTCGATCTCGGCCGACGAGACCTTGATCCCACCGAGGTTCATCGTGTCGTCGATGCGGCCTTCGGCCCGATAGCGCCCGTCCGGGAGGCGCCGCATCCGGTCGCCGTGGCGGCGCAGCGGGACGTCGGCGACGGGGACGCCGGCGAAGTAGACGCCATGATGGTCGCCGTTGAGGAGCTCGGTGGACATCCCGATCGACGGTGGGACCAGGAACACCTCTCCCTCGTCGGCGGGCCGGCCGGCGTCGTCGAGGATCCGGATGTCGAGACCGAGGGTGGGCGTGGTGAACGTCGACGGCACCGCCGGCTCGAGGACCGTCCCCGAGATGTAGCCGCCGCCGATCTCGGTTCCACCGCAGTACTCGATGACCGGGGCGGCGGCGCGTTCCATGAGCCACCGGTAGTCGTCGGGGTTGGAGGCTTCCCCGGTCGACGACAGCACACGGACACGCGACAGGTCGACCTCGTCGAGCGTGCCGTTCGCTCGCCACGCCGTGACGATGCTGGGCACCACGCCGAGCATCGTGACACCGGACTCGGCGACGAACTCGCAGAACCCGCGGGTGGTGGGGGCGTCGTCGTACAGGGCGAAGGCGGCGCCGTTGAGGAGCGACGCGTAGATGAGCCATGGCCCCATCATCCAGCCGAGATTGGTCGGCCAGGCGACGACGTCGCCGGGGTGGATGTCCTGGTGGTACCGGCCGTCCATGGCGGCCTTGATCGGAGTGGTCTGCGTCCAGGGGATGGCCTTGGGAACCCCGGTGGTGCCCGACGAGAACAGCACGTTGGTGTGCGCTGCGGGCTCGCGCATCACCGGTGCGGCAGCCAGGTCGGTCCCGGCGGTGGCGGTGTCCCAGCGGACGTCGCCGGAGCGGAGTCGGGCCTCGCTGCCGACGACGATCGCCGCCGGGGCGTCGGCGGCGACGATCTTGTCGTACATGGGGAGGATCCGCCCGGCTCGATGGACGACGTCCTGGGTGACGATGGCGACCGGGTCGGTGATGTCGAGGCGGGTCCGGATCTCCTCGGGCGCGAAGGAATCGGCGATGGACACCACGACGCCTCCGGCGGCGACGATGCCGAGGTAGGCGACGACGGATTCGAGGTTCATCTCCATGGCGATGGCGACCCGGTCCCCGGGTTGCCATCCGGCAGCGGCGAAGGCGGCGGCGAATCGGGCGACGGATACTTCCAACTGGCGGTACGTGACGGTCTCGGTCCGGCCGTGGCGGCGGAGGAGGACCGCCGGTGCGTCGGGGGGCACGGCGGCGAAGACCGACGAGACGATGTTCATCCGGGCACCCGCAAGCCAGCCCGGATGCTCGGGGTCGTCGGAGCCGAGGATCCGCTCGGGCGGGCGGTCGAAGACGATGCCGAGCTCGTCGATGACGGTCGCCCAGAAGTCGGCTCGATGCTCGGTCGACCACCGATGCAACGAGGAGAGGTCGGGAACGTCGCGCCGCCGCATCAACGCGGTCAGGTTGGCGTGGGCGATCACGTCGTCGTCGGGGATCCAGGCGGCGTCGACCATGGACGCAGGATACCGGCACACGTGTCGGGATTCCCGCGTAGGGTGAGTCCCATCGACGAGGGAGGGTGAACCGATGACAAGCGTCCTACGGGGGCGTCCGGCGCTGCTGGCGTCGGTGGCGGCGGCCATCGTGCTGGTGTGGTCGTTCGCGGCGCCGCCGGCCCATGCGGAGGTGTTCCAGGGGGGCTGCACCGGCAGCGCCACCTTCGAGAAGGCCAACGTCACCGTGACCGAGCAGCAGCCTGTAGCCGAGCCGGTCACGATCCTGCCGGAGGATTCGGTGAGGTACGAAGGATCGACCGGCCAGCCCGAGACGAACGCTCCGGCGCCTTTCGAAGGCGGCATCACGGTCGCCCTGCCGTTGGGGAACTGGACGTTCGTCACCTGGGGAGGCGAGTCCACCAGGACCTCTGCGGACGGGAACTACGCCTACACCCTGCCGGGCTTCGTGCCTCGCGGTACCGGGCCGGTCGAGGTGACGGCGACCCACACCCAAGGGGGTCAGACCTGTGTGGTGGCGGCGTCGTTCGCCGTCGAAGGCAGTCCGGGACCGCTCGGGGTCGGCGCAGCAGCCGGAACGGCGTTGTTCGCCGCCGGGACCCTGGCGGCGGGGATGAAGAAGCGAGGTGTCGCCTGATGCGTGGTCGTCCCATCCTCGGTGTGCTGTCGGGGTTCATGTTCGGGCTGTTCGCGGCTGCGACGTTGTTCCTGTACGGCGTGGTGCCGCTGGCGAGCTCGGCCTTGTGGATCCTGCCGATCGCCGGCATCCTGTTCGGTCTGGTGATGGCCTGGTGGGCTCCCTTCGGCGGCTCGCCGGACACCGCCGGGGCCGCCGACGTCGACGACGACTGAGCCGGGCGGCCCCTCGGCGACGCGACCGCCTGCCAGGATGGGCCCATGATCGGGACGCGCCCGGGGTGGTGGGGTTCGCGGGGCCACGTGATGTTCACGCTGGTCGTGTTCGTGGTGCTCGCCTCGCTCGACAACGCCGCGCTGGCTCTGCTGCCGTCGATGGTGAAGCCCCTGGAGGGTGGCCTGGGAACCTCCGAACGGCTGATCGCCTTCATCACCGGCGCGCAGGTGCTCGTCGCGGCGGTCACGGCGGTCGTATGGGGCTATGCCGGGGATCGTTGGCCCCGTAAGCGTCTGCTGTTGATCGGCACGCTGGGGTGGGCGGCGGCGGAGCTGGCGGCGACGACCGCCACGACGGCGGGGCCGTTCGCGGCATGGCAGCTCGTCGCCGGCGTCGGGTTGGGGGCCATCGCATCGGTGGGGTTCTCGGTCGTGTCGGATTTCGTGGCCCCTCGGCGTCGAGGACTGGCGATGAGCTTCTGGGGGCTGTCCCAAGGGATCGGCGGGTGGGTGGGGCTGCTGCTGGCCAGCCAGCTCGGCGCCGGTGACTTCCGTCGCCCCATGGTGGTGGTGGCCGCCGCCGGGATCGGGTTCGCCGCCCTGTACGCGGTGGCCTTCGACGCCCCGCGGGGGTTCCGTGAGCCGGAGCTCCAGCCGTTGTTCGAGGCAGGAGGGACGTACGAGGCGCGGATCGCCCGTGATCAGCTCCCGGCGTTGTTCGAGAACCGGACCAACGTGTGGCTCATCGCCCAGGGGTTCACCGCCCAGATCGCGTACGGCTCGCTGGTGTGGGTGCCGTTGCTGTACCAGGAGAAGGTGATCGCGGCGGGCTATTCACCCGAGACCGGCACCAAGGTGGGGGGCCTGTTCGCGGCGTTGTTCCTGACGGGGGCGCTGTTCTCGATCCTGGCAGGTCATCTCGGGGACCGCCTGCAGCGTTCGACGCTGCGGGGCAGGGCGCTGATCTCGGCGGTGGGGATCTCGGGGGCCATCCCGTTCTTCCTGGCGTTCTTCTGGGTCCCGCTCCGCGGGTTGGAGGTGACCGAGGGCGGATCGACGGTGACGTTGACGGGTGAGGTGCTGAGGGAGCTGGTGACGAACCCGTGGGTGGCGCTGGCGTTCGTGACGTCGATCACCGCCTTGGCGTTCACGTCGGCGGATTCGCCGAACTGGTTCGCGCTCATCTCCGACGTCAACCTGCCGGAGCACCGTGGGACGGTCTTCGGGTTGGGCAACCTCGTCAACGGGGTCGGTCGGGCCGGGGGGACCGCGCTGACGGGGGCGGCGGCGGGGGCGCTGCAGCGGTCGTTCCCGCCGCCGCTGAACTGGGCGATCGGACTGTCGGCGTTCCAGGCGTTCTTCGTGCCCACCGGCTGGTGCTATTGGAAGGCGTCGCGGACGTGTCCGGCCGATATCGAGGCCGTGCGCGAGACGATGGCTCGGCGGGCTCGGGAGGGGCGCCGGTAGGCGTCCCGGTCGGTCGCGAAAACCAGATCGCCGGTCGCGAAAAGCCGCCACGGTTCCGCCTTGCCTCGGTCAGGCCCCGGCGGTAGACAGTGCCGACGGTGCGCCGTCCCGGTCGTTCCGGGGCGCTCCCGCTTCCCCTCTCGAGCGCGTTTGACGGATGACACCGATGTAATTACACTCGTGCAGCCACGCAAGATATTGGGTTCGATCCGCTTCCCTGCCCCAACATCTTGTAGCTGTGGACAACATTGTGGACAACCTCGGCCGCCGGTAGGGCGGCGCGGGGACGAGGAAGGGCAGACGGTATGCAGCAAGGCCTCCGCATCGAACGACGCTTCACCGCCGACGGGACGTCCCCCTACGACACCGTCGAGTGGGTGCGACGGGACTCCCGGATCTCCAACCCCGACGGTTCGGTCGTCTTCGAGATGACCGACGCCGAGGTGCCCGCCGGCTGGTCCCAGGTGGCCGCCGACATCATGGTGTCGAAGTACTTCCGCAAGGCCGGGGTCCCCCAGTTCGACACCGATGGCGAACCGATCCTCGACGACGACGGGAACCCGGTGTTGGGCCCGGAACGCTCGGCCCGTCAGGTCATCGACCGATTGACGTCGACGTGGCGGTGGTGGGGCGAGACCAACGGCTACTTCGCGTCGGCCGACGACGCGCAGGCCTTCGAGGACGAGCTGGCCTTCATGCTGCTGCACCAGATGGCCGCCCCCAACTCGCCGCAGTGGTTCAACACCGGCCTCCACCACCGCTATGGGATCGAGGGCCCCGCCCAGGGCTTCTGGTACGTCGACCCCGAGACCGACGAGCTCGTCGAGTCCCCCGACTCGTACTCACGCCCCGCCCCTCACGCATGTTTCATCCAGAGCGTCGAGGACGACCTGGTCAACCCCGGCGGCATCATGGACCTGTGGGTCCGTGAGGCCCGGTTGTTCAAGTTCGGGTCGGGGACCGGCACGAACTTCTCGAGCCTGCGAGCCGAGGGGGAGCCGCTGTCGGGCGGGGGCAAGTCGTCGGGCCTGATGAGCTTCCTCAAGGTGGGCGACCGAGCCGCGGGTGCGATCAAGTCGGGGGGCACGACACGCCGGGCCGCCAAGATGGTGATCCTCGACGTGGACCATCCCGATATCGAGAAGTTCGTCGATTGGAAGGTCGAGGAGGAGAACAAGGTCCGGGCGCTCATCGCGGCGGGGTACCCGTCGGACTTCAACGGTGAGGCCTACGCCACCGTCAGCGGCCAGAACTCGAACAACTCGGTGCGGCTCACCAACGACTTCGTCCGTGCGGTGCTCACCGACGACGACTGGGACCTCACCGCCCGCACGGACGGCTCGGTGATGAAGACGATCAAGGCCAAGGACCTGTGGCGCAAGATCGCCGAGGCGGCGTGGGCATGCGCCGACCCGGGCGTGCAGTTCCACACCACCATCAACCAGTGGCACACGTCGCCGGCCGGAGGCGAGATCCGGGCCTCCAACCCGTGCAGCGAGTACATGTTCCTGGACAACACGGCCTGCAACCTGGCGTCGCTCAACCTGGGGCGCTTCTACGACGACCGCACCGGGGTCTTCGATCTCGACGCCTACCGCCACGCCATCCGCCTGTGGACGATCGTCCTCGAGATCTCGGTGACGATGGCCCATTTCCCCTCCAAGGAGATCGCCCGCGGCTCGTTCGACTACCGGACCTTGGGGCTCGGCTACGCCAACCTGGGTTCGCTGCTGATGCGCATGGGCGTCCCCTACGACTCGGATCGGGGGCGAGCCATCGCCGGGGCGTTGACGGCGATCCTGACCGGCTACGCCTACGCCACGTCGGCCGAGATGGCCGAGGTGCTCGGCCCGTTCCCCAAGTACCCGGAGAACACCGAGGCGATGCTGCGGGTCATCCGTAACCATCGGCGGGCCGCCTTCGACGCCAAGGCCGACGACTACGAGGGCATCGACCACACGGTGATGGGCATCGATCCTCACGAGTGCCCCGCCGACATGCTCCTGGAGGCGCAGAACGCCTGGAACACCGCGGTGAAGCTGGGCGAGATGCACGGCTACCGCAACGCACAGGTGTCGGTGCTGGCGCCGACGGGGACGATCGGCCTGCTGATGGACTGCGACACGACCGGGGTGGAACCCGACTTCGCGCTGGTGAAGTTCAAGAAGCTCGCCGGCGGCGGGTACTTCAAGATCGCCAACCAGTCGATCGAACCGGCGCTGCGGAACCTCGGCTACAGCGAGGAGCAGATCCACCGGATCATCGAGTACGTGGTGGGCACCATGAGCCTGCATCGGGCTCCGCACGTGAACTCGGCAGCGTTGATCGCCAAGGGCTTCACGTTCGAGGACATCGACAAGTTGGAGGCGACCCTGCCGGGGGTCTTCGAGCTGGGTTTCGCCTTCAACCGTTGGGTGCTGGGCGACGAGACGATGCAGCGCCTCGGGTTCACGCCCGAACAGTACGAGGACCCATCCTTCGACATGCTGTCCGCCCTCGGCTTCACTCCCGAGGAGATCGGGGCCGCCAACGACTACGTCTGTGGTCGCCAGACGATCGAGGGCGCCCCTCAGCTCGACGACGAGCACCTGGCGGTGTTCGACACGGCGAACCGCAACGGCAAGTACGGGACGCGGTTCATCCACCACACCGGGCACATCCGGATGATGGCGGCGGCCCAGCCGTTCATCTCGGGGGCGATCTCGAAGACGATCAACATGCCCAACGAGGCGACGGTGGAGGAGATCGAGGAGTCGTACCACCTGTCGTGGGAGCTCGGGTTGAAGGCGATGGCCTTGTACCGGGACGGTTCGAAGGCCTCCCAGCCGCTGTCGGCGACCACCGACGACGGGGTGTCCGAGGAGGAAGAGGAGGGCCTCGAGGAGGCGCTCGCCGAGGAACGGGCGCTGGTGTCGCAGGGCAAGTCGCTGGTCCACGCGGGGATGTTCCGGCCGGGGATCTCCCCGACGGAGGCCTACAACGACCTGCCGCGGCCGCGGTTCTTGCTGCCCGGGCGGCGTCGTGGCTTCACCCAGGAGGCCCGCATCGGGGGCCACAAGGTGTTCCTCCGCACGGGCGAGTACGACGACGGCACCTTGGGTGAGGTGTTCATCGACCTGGCCAAGGAGGGGGCGACACTGCGCGGGGTGCTGTCGTGCTTCGCCATCGCGGTGTCCAAGGGCCTCCAGTACGGCGTGCCGCTCGACGAGTTCGTCGACACGTTCACGTTCCAGACGTTCGAGCCGAGGGGCATGGTGGAGGGCCATCCGAACATCAAGATGGCGAACTCGATCATCGACTACGTGTTCCGGGCCCTCGGGGTCGAGTACCTGCGGAGGGACGAGCTGGCCCAGGTGCCCCCGGATCGTTCATCCGATCTTCCCGAGCCTCCGAAGGGCGCGGCGGTGGACGCGGGGCTCCAGTTGGACCTGACCGAAGCCGCGATGGAAGCCGACATCGACGCCCAGGTGGAGGCAGCCCGCTTCGCCGATGCTCCTGCCGGAGCGGCTCCGGCGTCGCCGGGTCCCGGCACGATGGCGGCTCCGGTGGCGTCGTCGAATGGGAACGGTACGAAGACGGCGGTGGCGACCGTGGCCGACGTCAAGACGGCGGCGGCGGATGCCCTGTTGGGCGAGAAGATGGGTGACGCCCCGGTGTGTTCCAACTGTGGACACATGACCGTCCGCAACGGGAGCTGCTACGTGTGCCTGACCTGCGGGGACACGACCGGCTGTAGCTGAACGAGTGCGCTCACCTGGAGGGCGGACCGTCGGGTCCGCCCTCCGGCGCGCCGGCGGACCATCTCGGAACTCGACCAACTTGCCTCGACTTTAGCGACTGTCGGCTAAAGTCGAGGCATGTCCGGTGAACGCTACGACCCGGTCGCCAACCCCTACGCCCCCGGCGCGGGCACGCCACCGCCTGCCCTCGTCGGACGGGACGAGACGATCGAGGGGACCGAGATCGCCCTCCGGCGTCTCCGTTCGGCCCGCACCAGCCAGCATCTCCTCATCACCGGGCTGCGCGGCGTCGGCAAGACGGTGCTGCTCGCCAAGCTCGCCTCCCTCGGTGAGCACGTCGGCTACCGGGTGATCCGTGTGGAGGCCGTCGGCGGGGACGACACCCTCCGGAGTCTCCTTCGCCAGGCCCGCCGGATCGTCGAGGCGGCAGGCGGCGGCAGCGCCGTCCGACGGGCTCTCCGGTCGATCGAGTCGGTCTCGCTGACCGTGGCGGGAACGGGCGCGGCGTTGGAGCGCCAGGTGGCCCGACCCGACCGGGACGCCCTCGCCGACGTGCTCGTCGACGTGGGGAAGGCCGCCGTCGACGCCGACGTCGGCGTCATGCTCGCGATCGACGAGGCCCAACGCCTCGATCGCCACGACCTGCGGCGGATCCTGGCCGGGATCCACCGCGCCGGCCAGGACGGCGTCCCGCTGTACGCGGTGGTCGCCGGGCTCCCCAACCTCGTCGGGGAGGTCGCCAAGGCGGCCACCTACGCCGAGCGGCTCTTCACCGTCGCCGACCTGGGGCCGCTCTCCCCCCGCCAGGTCGCCGACGCGGTGACCATCCCCGCCCGGGAGATCGGGGTGGCGTGGTCCCCCGCCGCGGTGGAGCGCATCGTCGACCGCTCAGACGGCTACCCGTTCTTCGTCCAGACCTGGGCGTTCCACACGTGGAACGCAGCGGTCGACGACCCGATCTCGGCCGGCGACGTCGACCGGGCCGCTCCCCACGCCGAATCGACCCTCGACGCCTCGTTCTTCGCCGCCCGGATCGCCCGGATCCCCGCCTCGGAGGTGGCCTACGTCCGGGCGTTGGCGTCCCTCGGCCCGGGACCGCATCGCTCCGGCGACGTCGCCGCGGCGATGGGCAAGACCACCCCGCAGGTGGCAGCGTTCCGGGATCGTCTCATCTCGGAGGGCGTCATCTACTCGCCTCGCTACGGTTGGGTGGAGTTCGCCATCCCCCACTTCGACCGCCACGTCGCCCGGGAACTCCCCGACCGGCCTTGATGGCCCGGTGGGTCAGCGACCTTTGCGTCGTTGGGCACGAGCTACCCTTCGCGGGCGGGTCGCGCCCGCGTGAAGTCCTGTCATCGAAGACCGTCCAGTGACACATCGACCGCCCTCGAAGAGAGTCCCGGCGATCCGCCCGTGGCGATGGACCGCAGGGCTGCTCCTCGTGACCGTGGCCGTCACCTCCTGCGCGCGGGGCGGTACTCTCGAAGCGCGCATCCAACCCGGCTCGGTCGTCACCATCGGCTTCAGGGACTTCTCGGGCACAACGGATGCCGCTGCCGGCCTATTCGTGTGCGCCACTGGTCCCGGCGTTCTCCTGGAGTCCGTCGAACCCATGATCGTGGAAGGATCCGCGGAGCTCCTCGGAGCCGTCGAGCGGTCGGGTACCAACCAAGAGGAGCGGTTCATCGGAGCGGCCTACCGATACCCGCCCGGGCGAGGAGAGGACAACGATCCCCTTGGCACGACCGCGGTCTCGGCATGTGACGAGCCCTCCTCGGCGGTGACCCAGATCGTGGTGGGAGCGCGTCGAACGACCCCGGCCGGAGGCGCCATCCGAGGCATCTCCATCACCTACCGATCGGGCGAACGCAGGGAAACGCTCGACATCCCGAACTTCCACATCCGCCTCTGCGGCGACCACGACCACGATTGCGAGCCTTGAGCGCCGCCGCAGACGAGCGGTCGTCGATGTCGCGCTGGTCCTCGCGTGTGGTCACCGGTCGGCCGCCACGAAGCCTCCGCCATCGCTCGATCACCGACTCCAGCCGCCGGCTCCGGCGTCTGGGACGGCCGCCGCCGTGGTCTTCGGCGGCGGCGGTGACACCCACTCGCTGCACCGTTGCGTGCCCAAGGCCTCCATCACCGACCGAGTGGACAGTTGTTCTTGCCGCGGCACACCGCGTCGAGCATCGTCCTCCCGAGCGCCAGCCCGCGGCCCTCGACCGGGCAGGCTCGTCCCCCGACACGCCGTGAACGGCGGGCATACGCCACCCTGGTCGATCCGGTCGGTGTCGCGTGGGGAGCAGAGCCGGTTCCGCACGGAACGATGGAGCGCCTCCCCGGGCGTCGGGATGAGATCGATGGCCGGCACCGATGATCCGAGGAGCGTCGAAGGTCGGAGGCTGGGCTGGTGGAGACCCTGGGCATCTCGTCGAGACCCGACGGATCTCCACTGCTGGACCGAAGCCAGCGGCTGACCGTCGACCCCGGCAGACATCGGCCCGACCCCGACCGCGAACACGACCCCCTTGACACACACACCATCCGCATACTGTTCGTAGTGACGGGGACACCCACCGTGTCAGGGGGGATGAGGAAGGAGACGGATCGCCATGATCCGGACGCGACCGACAGCGGCGCGCGCTGCAGCGATCGTTCTCGTAGTCGCCGCCATGACGACGGCCGGGGTAGCACTCGCGGAAGAGCCAGCCGGGCCCACCGCGCGGATCGGGACAAGAGTCTTCGGAGCCGACGACGGTCTTACCTCGGAACGCGGAGAAGTCGTCCTAGGTCCTGTTCGCAACTCTCTGACTCCCAACAAGCGAGGTGCAACCCCACAAGGGTGGACGTTCAGCAAGACCGCGACATTTCGGCGCGGAACAAGCTACGCCAAGACGACGGAGACGGTGCAGCTCAAGTACACAGGCAGGTCGCGCGCAATGGCCAACGTGTACACCAGCACCAAGCGAGTGATCCGGGCCTCGTTCAAGTACTCTCGCGGCGGAAGGAACCTCATTTCCTGGCGGCACTCGAATGCGAACCTGTCTGGAGCATGCTCCTGGACCGCGGGATCAGAAGTATCGAAATCCGTTTGGGACTCCCTGAATCCTTTCGCCGACCCGACGAAGTTCCACTTCGACTTCCTCTACCTCCATCCGGACGCTTGCTAGCCGTGACCTCGGCCAAAGGGGCCAGCAGAGGTATCCTGCCCCTTGCGCTGAGTTGGAGAGTGGACTCATTCGGCCGCTCGATGCTGAACAAGCGAGGGGCAGACAGAGCCGCGGCCCGCGTTCCTCGGACAGGACATGCATGAGGTCCTCGGAGAAGCGCCTGTCGTTGGTGGCGTGCATCCGCCGCGCGACGACCGACTTGTCACCACGACGGTCGTCCAACGCCGTCACTTCAATGGAGCCCGCATGATGTCGATCTCCGAGTCGATCAGAATCTGGAAGATCACCCTCGCGATCAGCAGTGCGCTTGTCGTCATCGTGTGGAGCTTGTTCTGCTCCATCGTGCTAGAAACCGTGGAACGGCAGGCAGCCTCTCACCTCGGGTACCGAGGAGCAGCGATCCGTCTTGTCGCCATTCCTACCGAGATCTCTGCGCCGGCCACGCTGTCGGCCGCCCTCAGCGCCTTCGCCAGGGACCACGGCGCATCCATCGCACACTCCCGGTCCTCCGAGTCGGCTCTCGTCACGATCCTGGACGACGGACACACATTCTTCGACGGAGAGAGGGACATGTCCAGCATGATCGGCGACGCGACATCGGGGAAGACCGCGGCGGTATCGATCGATGCGGTGAACCCTACGACTGGACAGCTGGCGATCCAACTGCCAGACGACACGACAGTCACGGGATTCTTCGACGCCCACGTCACCTTCGAGGACCGCTACCCGGCCGCCATCTTCTCACCGGAAGCTCTCCCGTTCACTGAAGGCATCTACCTGATCACAGCCGATGGAGGATCACCGAGTCCTGGGCTGCAGAACGCTACGGTGGAGGTCTTCCAGTCCAACGGCATGGACATCGTCGAACTCTCCGCGATCGATTCTGCGACGGTACCACGGCTCTTCATCGACCTGTTCGGGACACCCTTCGGCGTCGTCTTCCTCTTGTTCGCCGGATTCGTTGTAGTCAGTCAGATCCTGGTGACGGCAATCCACGCCCGCCTGCTTCGGGGCCGACTCGTGGTAGCTGCGACCCTCGGCGCACCACGGAGAGCGCTCCGGTGGTTCAGCCGGAGGAGCCTGTTGACGCTCGTCCTCCCCGGTCTCGCCACCGGAACGGCGATCGGTTTCGCGATGGCTCTCGGAGGCGGTCGCCTCTCGTTGGTGGACATCGACACGAGACTCCTCGGCGCTACCGTCGCGTCGCTTGCCGCCGCCGGAGTCTCGATGCTCACCTGCTGGTTGGTTGCGTGGCTGGAGACGAGGAGGGTCGCAAGCATTGTCGTCTGTTAGGCGGTTCGCCAAGGATCTACGCCACACCAGAGGATGGGTGTTCTGGATCGGTGCAGCGTCGCTTCTGATCACGATCCTCACCACGTACATGGCGGTCTTCGGTGCGGCGCAAGGATGGAGCGGCACCTTGTCGGCCGAGCCGCCGCAAGAGCCACTCAGCTTCCTTCGGGTCGTCGATCCACGCGAGTCGATTGTGACGGTGGCCGAGTCCGTCGGCAACATCGACCGCTCGGTGTTGGACGAGCCGGGGTTGGTCGTGCTCTTCCAACACCTGCGGGACGATGCTCGAATGTTCCTCACCATGCCACTGGTAGCGTTCACTGATCGATGGGGTATGGAAGTAGCCGAATCGTCCGATGCCCTGGCGGTTGTCGGCACAGCGCCGCCTTTCGTTCCGCGAGTGAACACGAGCCGCGATGTGCTGCTCTGGGGTTCGATTGCGTCCGACTATGCAGATGTGCCACAGGTGGACGATGAGGAGATCTTCGGTCACATCGTCCAGAAGGTCGAATCGACACCGCTGGATGCTGAGTACATCACGGGGAGCGGCTTTCGTGCCACAACACGGAACGCCGCACTGGTCGTGATGTCGACGGCGGCCGCGCGAGACATCGGGATCCGTAGTCCTTACAGCGTCATCGACGTGGTCGATGGCATCGTATGCTATTGCGAGCGCGAGGAGTTGGTGAGACTCGCTGAGCGTATGTCCGAAGCCGAAGCTTTGGCCGGCACTGGCAGGAGCTATTTCGCCGTCGGCTACGACCGCGTCGTCGGTCCGGTTCACCGATCATCGGCGTTGGTGGAATCGCTCAGCGCTGGACTCGCGATCGGTGTCTTCCTGAGCGTATGGTGCCTTGCCGTGATGGCTGCCCAGGTCTTCTGGCAACGGCGATCACATGTCTATCGGGTGGAGTCGATGTGCGGGGCTACCGAGACGACCGTTCACCTCCGAGCGCAGATGCTCATTGCGCTGAGTCTCTCCTTACCGGCGTTGGCTGGTTTCGCACTGGTGAGTGCCGCCTTGCGCGAGTCCCTGTGGCCGCCACCTCTGCCTCCCGCGTCGCGGCTGATTGCGGTCGCGGTCGTCGCTGCGCTCCACATGATGGCTGGAGGAATCAACGCGTGGCGTGTGCACCGTCTGTACCGGTTCACCGATCATGCGGTGGTGTATGACTGAGCTCGTCGCCATCGTCGATCGCGTAGCCAAGACGTACCGAGACGGAGACACCGATCGGCAAGTCCTCGCTGGCGTGTCATTGGAGGTCGAGCCCAGGAGAATCGTCGGGATAGAAGGACCGTCCGGATCAGGAAAAACGACCTTGCTGAGTATCGTGGCCGGTCTCCTACCACACGATGCCGGTCGCGTCGTTGTGGACGGTAAGGAGATCGACTACAGAAAACCACGGGAAGTGTCCCGAACCCGGTGGCAACGAATCGGATTCATCTCCCAGACCTACGGGCTCATCGAGGAAGAGAGCGTCTTCGAGAACGTCTCGTTGCCGCTGATCTTCAACCGACCGCGGCCTTCCCGCCAAGCACGTAGGACGAAGGTCGAACGAGCGTTGAGGTGGGCGGCGTTGGACGTGAACCCGCGGATGAAAGTCTCGAAGCTCTCCCGGGGAGAACGGCAGCGGGTCGCTCTCGCCAGAGCCCTCATCCAAGAGCCTCGTCTTCTTGTAGCCGATGAACCTACGGCGGCGCTTGACTCGGTAACTGGTGCCAAGATCGTCGCACATCTCCGCTTGGTAGCCGATCAGGGTATCGGTGTGTTGGTCGCGACCCACGACTCATCCGTGACCAACATCTGTGATGTCGTGTACACGCTCAGGGACGCTCGCCTATCGTTGCGCTCCCACGACCCATGATGAGTCTCGCCCGCAGATGGACCGCGAGGGCAGCGCGGTGAACCGCCCGGGGGTTCATAGAGGCTGGTTGGTTTGAGTCGCGGCCTGGGGCGTTGACTCGTGTTGACGGTCGTAGGCGGCTTCGTGGGCTGCCGGGGTGGTGGAGCCGGGTCCGGGGGTGATCTCGCCGTGGACCCTGCCAGGGTCCCCTGCGGTAGATCAGTTCCCACGTGTACAGCCCGTTGAACGATTCGGCCATGGCCTTGTCGAACGAGTCGCCCCTGGAGCCGACCGAAGCGACGATGTCGTGGTGGGCGAGGCGCTGCAAGTCGCGGATCGACAGGTGCTGCTTAGGTTCAAGGGGTCGTCGCAACGCCGTCTTGTCGAGCCGACTGTAGAAGTTCGTTGGGGGCTTCGGCCGAAAGTCCCGTTCGACCAGATCCGCAGGCCGGTCCGCTCGGTCGTCCCCGACGGTGGTCCGTACCCAGCGACGGCCCCGCCGACAGCCCTGCAGACCCATGCGGCGCATCAGCCGCTCCACGGTGCAGCGGGCCACCTCGATGCCCTCGGCGTTGAGCTGATCCCACACCTTGTCGGCGCCGTACACCGACAGGTTCTCCTCGGAGACCCGACGGATCTCCACTGCTGGACCGAAGCCAGCGGCTGACCGTCGACCCCGGCAGACATCGGCCCGACCCCGACCGCGAACACGGCCCCCTTGACACACACACCATCCGCATACTGTTCGTAGTGACGGGGACACCCACCGTGTCAGGGGGGATGAGGAAGGAGACGGATCGCCATGATCCGACGCACCCTGGCCCTGTTGGTGATGGCCCCTTGTCGGTCGTGATCCCCGCCGCGCCGGTGGTCGCGGGCTGGATGACCCAGAGGCACGCGACCTATGATGGCTGCGAGTATCGGTTCCTGTACGGCACCTGGTTCGCGGACTACCCGGCAGCGAAGACCGAAGACGAGAACGGCGGTTGCCGGTACCAATACGTCAGAGGCTGGGACAGCGATGAACTCCACATCCACGGCTACACGTCCAGGAATCCCGCCATCATCTGCTTCAACGACCACGACACACCCAAGACCGTCCCGTGGAAGGTCAAGACATGGGAGCATGGCTGGTACGCCCGACTCCAGAAGACGTTCTCCTGACTGATGACCCGCCGTGGCCCGTGCGAATGGATCATCGCCGGTGCCGTCGCGTGGTTGATCGCGGGATGCAGCCCGAGAACGGGGGCTCCTCCCGATGCGCCTCCGGGATCGACGCCCGGCCGGTCGCAGATCGAACGCGAGGTCCTCGCCGACGGTCAGGTCACGTTCGCCGAACTGGAACGAGCCGCGTTCTCCTTCGTCGAATGCATGGAACGCGAGCTCGGGATCGAAGGGAACGCCACCTACCGGGACGATGCCGCCTCGTTCGTGTTCGACTTCCACGACCCCACGAACCAGATGGAAGAACGCCTGGCCGGGACCGCCGACGAGGCATGCGAGGCCGAGATCGACGACATCACCTCGACGTGGACCGACCAGCAGGAGCGAGCCACCCCGGAGCGAGACCGGTACCAATTGGTGGTCGAGTGCCTCCGCGCCAGAGGGCACCAGGTGGCGTCGGCCGACCCGGCGGAACTGAGTCGAGCCAACGCGGCGTACCCGGAGGACTACCGGGAATGCTTCGATGTGGCGTTCCCGACGCCCCGCCCATGACCGGCCACCGAACGGCGCCACGATGAGGACCGCGGTAGCCGCAACGGTGGCCGGGATCGTCACCATCGCGCTCTGGGGCGTCGTCGTCCTCGGAGCGTTCCTCCGGCCCGATCCTCTCGCCATGGCGTTGGGGATCTCGATCGCGCTCAACGTGGCGCTGGTCGTCGGTATCGTCGTCGACCGCAAGACGCGGTCCGTCGAGTAGGTCGCCACTCGGCCCGCCGGATACCGCAGTCGGCGGGCGGGACACCGTCAGGCCACGTCGGAGATGGCGGTCGGGCGGGCCGGGGCCAGCGTCACCTCGAAGCGTGTCCATCCGGCGTGACGCCGGTAGGTGACGTCGCCACCCATCCGGCGGGCCAGCTCCCTCGCCACCGACAGGCCGATGCCGACTCCCGTGGGGCCCTCGCGGTGGCGCGCCAGGCCCCCGAACGGCGCGAACACGGCGTCGACGAGACCGTCGGGGATGCCGTCTCCATCGTCGGCCACCACCACCCCCGGCCGGGCGCCGCCCCGCACCTCGACCCGCAGACTCGGCCCCCCGTGGACACGAGCGTTGTCGATCAGGTTGTGCAGGATCTGACGGAGCCGGTGGGCATCGGCCGACGCCACCGCCGACGGATCGGCGACCACCAGCGCCGCAGGTCCCTGCCGCATCGCGGCCAGAACCCCCTCGACGAGGGTCACGAGACGAACCGGCTCCAGCACGATCGGGATCTGGGCGGAGTCGCTGCGGCCCGCCACGAGGAGATCGTCGAGCATGTGGGTCATCTCCGCGCTCTGCTCGGTGATGATCTTCGCCATCTCGGCCAGGTCCTCCCCGGCGGCCTCCAGGACCGCGGAGAGCTCGGCCGCGAAGCCGTGGACCGCCGTCAACGGCGTGCGGAGCTCGTGGCTCACCGACGCCACCAGCCGGTTGTTGGACGCGATGTGCTCCTCGGCCAGGCGCACCCGCTCCCGCTCGTGGGCACGACGCTTGCGGTCGACGACACCCATCGCCGCCAGCAGACCCGCCACGATCGATCCGAACACGACCACCATCGCCACCGCCGGCCCCACCCCGGACCGTGGATAGGCGGCCCCGGGCCGCAGGACCACCACCCAGGTCCGGCCCAGGACGTCGAGTTCGTAGCGCTCCGATGGCGAAACAACCGCCGGCGGGGTGTCGACCAGGACCAGGTTCCCCTCGGCGGTCGTATCGACGACGGTCGCCGCCAGGTAGCCGTCACCGACCGAGCCCAGCGCCATCTCGATGAGCTCGACCGGATCGAACATGACCACCACCGTTCCCACGGGGGCGTCGACACCACGGATGGGGAACATCGCCTGGTACACCAGCGACGTCGTCCCCGCCTCCTCGAACATGGCCGGGACCATCGCCGCTCGACGCGCCGGTCGGATCTCGGGCACCGGCAGCCCTTCGGGGATCGTCACCGACGGCTCGTTCGTTCCCGCCGGAACGAAGGCGATGCCCCGGAACACGCGGCCGCCGATCAGTCCACTGCCCGGCCCGCTCGTGCTCGACAGGGACACGAGGAACCGGATCGCCTCGTCCGAGTGCGACCCCAGCGACGAGACGACCGCCCCGAAGGCGGTCATCTGGAACCCGAGCTCCTCGACGGTGCCCTCCAGGTTGTCGGCGAACGAATCGGCGGTCAACCCCAAGTTGTCTCGCTCGGCGCCGCCGATCGTCGACGCCGTCACCCAGGCCACCAGCGCCGACACCACCAGGGCCCCGGCGGCGGCCAGGATCCAGCCCTTCGAGGGCCAACGCGGCTCGTTGAACGGCATGACGCCCACCCCTGTCGGCACATCCGCCGCGGGTCATAGGATCCGACCACCCCGACCGTGTCAGGGCCGACCCGATCCCTCGGGCCGCGGTCCGAGGATCCGGGTCAGTTCCTCGCGATGCACCGTCTCGTGGTCGAGGAGCGCCTCGGCGAGACGGTCGAGCTGCTCGCGGTGCGCATCGATGAGGGACCGAGCGGCGGCGTGCTGGCCTTCGATCAGCTCATGGACGTTCCGGTCGATCTCGGCCTGGGTGGCGTCGGACACCTCGGACGGATGCGCCAACTCGTAGCCGAGGAACGGCTGCTCCTCGTCGGTGGACAGGGCTACCGGACCGAACGCCCCCATCCCCCACCGGGTCACCATCCTGCGGGCCAGCTTCGTGGCCTCCACCAGGTCCGACTCGGCACCCGTCGTCACCTCGTCGAAGACGACCTCCTCGGCGGTGCGACCGCCGAGCATGACCGCCAGGCGCGTCAGTAGGTAGCTGCGGGAGTAGTTGTACCGATCCTCCTCCGGGAGCTGGGCGGTGACCCCGAGCGCTCGGCCGTGGGGCACGATCGTCACCTTCGAGACGGGATCGGCCTCGGGCGAGAACCACGCCACCACGGTGTGACCGCCCTCGTGGTAGGCGACGATCCGGCGGTCGTCGGGGTGCATGACCGTGTGGCGCTCACCGCCGAGGAGGATCTTGTCGAGGGCCCTGTCGAAGTCCACCGGTTCGACCGCCTCGGCCCCTCGCACGGCGGCCTGCAGCGCCGCTTCGTTGGCCAGGTTGGCGAGGTCGGCGCCGCTCATGCCCACCGTCTCGGCCGCCAGGCCGGCGAGATCCACCTGGTCGGACAGGCGCATCTTCTTCGTGTGGATCCTCAGGATCTGTTCCCTGGCCTCCCGGTCCGGCATCGGTACCACGATCTGCCGGTCGAAGCGGCCCGGGCGCAGCAGCGCCGGGTCGAGCACGTCGGGCCGGTTCGTGGCAGCCAGCACGACGATGTTGTCACGCTCATCGAAACCGTCCATCTCGGTCAGGAGCTGGTTGAGGGTCTGCTCGCGTTCGTCGTTGACCGTCCCGACCCCGGCCCCACGCCTGCGCCCGACGGCGTCGAGCTCGTCGATGAAGACGATGGACGGCGCCTGCTTCTTGGCTTGCGCGAACAGGTCGCGTACCCGCGAGGCGCCGACGCCGACGAACATCTCGACGAACTCGGAGGCCGAGATGAACAGGAACGGGACCGCCGCCTCGCCGGCGACGGCGCGGGCGAGCAGCGTCTTGCCGGTGCCCGGTGGGCCGACGAGGAGGAACCCCCGAGGGAGCCGAGCGCCCAACCTCCGGTACTTCTCCGGATCGCGGAGGAACTCGACGACCTGGCGAAGATCCTCCTTGGCCTCGTCGGCGCCGGCCACGTCGTCGAAGGTGACGTCCGGACGTTCCGTCGTGTAGGTGCGGGCCTTCGATCTCCCGAAGTTGAACATCTCCATCTGGCCGGCCAGCGACCGCTTCCCGAGCCACCACAGCAGCCCGACGAGCAGGACGAGCGGAAGGACGTTGGCGAGGAACACAGCGAAGAACTGGTTCGGCGGCGCCTCGACCACCACCTCGACCCCGTGGGCCTCGAGCAGGGGGAGCAGGTCCGGGTCGCCGATCGCCTCGGGGAACCGGGTGGAGAACTCCCCGAAGGTCGATCGCGCGGCGTCGACGGCCGTGGTGGTCGTGACCCCCGGCGTTGGAGGAGCAGGGATCGGTTCTCGAAGGACGCCGGTGATCGACGATCCGGCGATCTGGACCGAGGCGACGTTGTCGGACCGCACCTGGTCGAGGAAGTCCGAGTACGACAGCTCGAGGCGATCGGGTCCCGACGCCAGGAACGCGACGAGGTTCCAGATCACGAGGGCGACCAGCAGGAGCCACCAGATCCACGGGACCTGTCGACGCGATCCATCCTGGGGAACCCGGTCGGTGTTCCCTCGGTCCGTCATCGTCCACCTCCGACACGTGGAGCGGTCACCGCGCCGAACGATACCGGTGCGCGCGCCGCCACCGCGATCAGGGGGCCGTCGTGGTGGTCGTGGTGGCGGCGGTGGTCGTGGTGGTCGTGGTGGCGGCGGTCGTCGTGGTGGTCGTGGTGGCGGCGGTCGTCGTGGTGGTCGTCGACGGAGACGTCGTGGACGTGGTCGTGGAGGAGCTCGTGGTCGTCGAGATCGTCGTGGTGCTCGTCGACGACGTCCCCCCGATCGTGGTCGTCGTCGTGGTCGTCGTCGGCTTCGGTTTCGGTCTCCGATACGACCAGGTGAAGTCCTCACGCTTCACCGTACCGTCGGGATAGGTGATCACCCTGGTGGTCGTCACGGTCCCTCGACCCTTCGACTCCGCGGTGCAGACCCGCCCGCCGTTGTTGCCCCAGAACGCCACCGTCACCGACGTCGCCGTGTAGGAGGTGTCGATGTAGACGATGGCGTCCGAGTCGTTGCGGAAGATCACGTCCGGTTTTGGCCACCCCAGGGTCGCCTCCCGCCCGTACGGGTAGCGGGAGAAGTACAGGCTGTGCGGCTGATGCTCGACGTCCTCGTAGCAGCCGAAGAACACGGCGTTGTAGAACGTCGTGGCGAACTGGCTGGTGCCGCCGCCGACGTTGACGATGCTGTCGCAGCATTGGACACGCCCGTCGATGATGGCTCCGGCCCGCACGTAGCCCTCGGCGGTCGTGCGCTTCCCCGCCGTCTCGTTGATCGAGAACGTCTCGCCGGGCCACACGATCTGGTCGTCGATCTCGTCGGCGAGGAGATGGATGTTGGTGACCCGCGACTGGCAGCACGGGTAGTAGGTCGTGAACTCGGAGACCTTCGTGATGGGCCCCATCGCCTCGGCCATCTCGGTGGTGAACGCCGCCTCGAGGCCGGCGATCAGCGGCACCTGAGCGACCGTTCCCGCCACCACGGCGTCCTCGACGACGGCCGGGAGCCGATCGAAGTCGATGGTCATGCCCGGGATCGACGGGACGACGTCGACACGCTGGGCTTCCTCGTCGAAGGAGAACGTCGCGTCGACGGGATCGGTCTCGACCCTGGGAAGCATCGGCGCGACCAGCTCGGCGAGGCGGTCCGGGTCGTAGCGCACCTCGAGGCGGGGAGGATCGGCCTTCACCTCGGTGACCAGCGCGGAGGCCAGTTCACCGGGCGTCAGGACGTACTCGGCATCGCCGGAGCGCAGGAAGAGCGGGCCCGCCGACAGGGCCTCGGCCCGCTCGACGGCGGCGTCCACGTCGGCGGCGGTCAGCGACGGCGAGGAACGACCGATCGGGAGCACGACCGCTTCGCGGTCGGCGGTCGCCAGCGCCGCTTCGACCAGCGGCAGGGCGGCGTCGACGTCGATGACCGAGCCGGGGCGAGGGTACTCCGGTTCGATGTCGGCACCCGAGACGACGATGTCGCCGTCGTGAGCAGGTTCGTCGAGTACCTCGCGGCTCCATTCGGCGAGGATGCCCGCCAGGGCCTCCTCGTCCACCGTCACCGACGCGTCGATGTCGTACGGCTCTCTGAACGAGGCCAACCACTGGAAGAAGTCGCGAACGACCGACCCTGATCGTCGCGCCGACATGGCGGTGTCGACGATCGCGGCCGTGTCGATGCGCAGATCGACCGCTTCGGGATCGAGGACCATCCGCGTCCCGTCGACGACGAAGACGGCGGGCTCGTCGCGCAGCGTCCGCTCATAGGCGGCGATCGTGGCCTCGAGCTCGGACCGGTCGCTCCCTCCCACCGGGATCCCGGCGATCGTGACGTTGCGCTCGACCCGATGTCCGCCTTGGGCGTCGACGGCGTAGGCCACCACGGGAGCGACCACGAGGGCGCCGACGAACAAGGGCACGAACCAGAGCAGGAAGCGTCGCATGTGGGAAGGGAGTGTACGCCGGACGGCGCCGATCCGATGTCTCTCGCCCGTGGCCGCTCGCGACGATGGGGCGCCCCGAGGGGCGCCCCATCGTCGGGGAGGGCCGGAGAGGCCTCAGCCGGTGACGATGAACGTGCCGTGCATCCCCGCCTGGTAGTGGCCCGACAGGAAGCAACCCATCTCCCAGGTGCCGTCAGCGTCATCAGGAACCTGGATCCGGATCGTGACCTCACCGCCGGGATCGATGGCGACCATGGCACCGTGGTCGCCGCCCTCGTCGTGGCCTCCGTCGGTCGCCTCGGTTTCGTCGTGACCCGCGCCGGCGGCCTCGGACGGGTCGTTGTGGCTGGTGACCGCCGACTCCTCATCCGCATGGTCGTCGCCGTGGTCCTCCCCTTCGAAGCCCTCGACCATGAAGCCCTCCCCGGAGATCACCTCGGGCTGCATCTGCGCCAACAGGTCGACGCCGTAACCACCCATCTCCTGCGGGTCCTGGCCGAGCATGAACTCGTGGGTGATGGCGCCTTCGTTGCGAAGCGTCAGCATGACGGTCTCCCCGGCGGGGAGCGTGACCGGATCCGGCGTGAACCCGAACTCCTCCAGCACGATCTCGACGGCGAGGTCGCCGCCCGTCCGCGGCTCGGTCACGACGACACCCACCTCGGTGGCGACGCCGGCGTCGGCGTTCTCGGCCTGGGCCGACCCGCACGCCGCCGCGACCACGGCGAGCAGGACCCCGAGGACGACGTACCTGGCGCTTCGGATGCTGCTGAGACCCATGATCGGCTCCTTCCGATGGTCGATACCTGGTCATGTCGAGAACCTGGCTCCAGTATCAGGGCGGACCATCGCGACGAACAGTCGTCCAAACGGTCGAAGCCCTCATCCATCCGGTGGATCAGCCGGCGGGACCTTCGGCCCTACTCGATCAACCCCAGTCGCAGCCCGACCGCGACGGCCTCCGCCCGGCTCGTCACCTGGAGGTGCTCGAAGACGCCGCGCAAGTAGGTCTTGACCGTCGCCTCGGAGAGGCCGAGATGACGGGCGATCTGCTTGTTCTCCAGCCCGTCCGCCACGGCCTGGAGCACCTCGCGTTCCCGCGGGGACAGTCCTTCCGCGGTCGACCCTCCAGTCGCCATCTCGGTCACGAGCGGTTGCATCAGCTCGCCCTGGAGGTACGCGCCGCCGGCGGCGACGGCATCGAGCGCCGTGAGCAGCTCGTCCCGCCCCGTGGACTTCAGCAGGTACCCCGAGGCTCCCGACGCGACCGCACGCTTGAGGTAGGCGGGCTGGTCGTACATGGACAGCATCAGGACCTTGACCGCCGGATGACGTTCCTTCACCGCCTCGAGGGCCTCGAGTCCCCCCATGCCGGGCATCCGCACGTCGAGGAGGACCACGTCGGCCGGCGTCGATTCCAGGATCGACAGGAGCTCCTCGCCCGACTCGGCCTCGGCGACGATGTCGATCCGCGGATCGCCCTCGAGCATGTAGCGGATGCCCTCGCGCACGACCCGATGATCGTCGGCGAGGACGACCCTCATGCCGGTTGCCGTTCGGTGGCGGGGATCCATGCGACCAGCTCGGTGCCTCCGGCGACCCGTTCGATCCGCACGTCGCCGCCGAGGGCCTGGAACCGTTCCCGCATCGTGGACAGCCCGAGCCCGGGTTCGGCGGAGAACCCGGTCCCGTCGTCGATGACCCTCAGGCGCCACCGACCCCCGTCGCCCGTCACCGCCATGTCGACGGTCGTGGCGTCGGCGTGTTTCCGGACGTTGGTGATCGCCTCCTTGGCGGCCCGATAGAGGGCCGTTCGCACCACCTCGTCGGGCTCCTCCTCGAGGTCGCTGTCCACGATGACCCGGAGGCCGGCCTCACGTTCGGTGGTCTCGGCCAGGTCGTGGAGCGCGACGCCGAGGCCGACGTCGTCGGCGGCTTCCTGATGGAGGATGCGTAGCTCGCTCCGGAGCGTCCCGTCGATGTCACGCACGAGCCTGCTCAGCCGGTCGAGCTCGCCGGAGACGGCTTCGCCTCGTTCGAGTTTGGCCCGCGCCCCTTCGAGCCCGTACAGGAGCCGGTACAGCGGCTGGCCGATGTCGTCGTGGAGCGCCCCGACGATGCGTTGCCGCTCCTCTTCCTGCGCCCGGAACGACGACGACAGCAGCCGTTCGGCCTGGCGGCGGCGGGCGTTCAGGTCGCGGGCTCTGGCCTGCACGAGCACGACCATGAACAACCCGAGCATGGCCAACCCGGTGCCGATGGCCAGCCACGTGGTCCGGGTCGTCCGCGTCAGGGCCGCATCGAACGCGGTCACGTCCTGTTCGACCTCCATCACCCATCGACGGTCATCCGTCCCGTCGAGCGGGAGGAAGATCTCGATGATCCCCTTCGGGTCGGCGGTGAGGGCGTGGACCGGGTCGGAGGCGTCCGAGATCACCGCCGCCTGCACACCCGAGAAGGCAGCCTCGACCTCCGGTGCGAGCGCGAACCGGCGTCCGATGATGTCCGGGGCGTCCGAGTAGGCGAGGGTGCCGTCGGGGGCCCACACCTTCACCCTGACCGTCTCTCCACCGAGGATCGTGGTGCGTACGGCGTCGTCGAACGCGGCCAGGTCACCGTCGGGTCCGGGGAACGGAGGAAGGCGGTTGGCCAGGGTGTGCACGAAGACGGCACGGGCCGAGAGCAGGTCGGACCGCACGGTGGCGGTGATGAAGAACCCGAGGGCCAAGGTCAGGCCGAGTGCGGCCACGATGCCGATCACGGCGAGGCGTCCGAGGCCGCCGATCTCCACCCAGTCCCGTCGGGCGTTCCGGATGAGCTGCGCGAGGCGTGTCATGTGGGACGAAGCCTATCGACCCTCTGCGGTCGTCGCCGTGAGAGACGACGAGTGGTCACCGGCCCAACGCAGCGGGGAGGGCGTCGCGCAGCAGGAGAACACCGATGATCACGAACGCGATGGCGGCGGCGACCTGCAGCCACTCGACCGGGAACACACGCGTCAGCGACGCGCCGAGGAGCACGGCCGCCGCGGTCGACGCGACGAGCGCCGCCGAGGAGGCGGCGAACACCGTCCAGCGGTTCCCGCCGTCCGCCGCGAAGGCGATGACGGCGAGCTGGGTCTTGTCACCGAGTTCTGCGAGGAACAGGGTCGTGAACACGGACAGGAAGGTACGCATCGATGCTCCTTCGGCTCAGTTGGGCCACACCCTAGGAACGGACCGATGACGCGGGACCGCCCCGGGAGGTTGGGCCCGGGGCGGTCGTTCCTCGCGGGGAGGGGCTGCGAGGAAGGGTCAGTCGTCGTCGCCGCCGCGGTCGTCGCCGCCGCGGTCGTCGTCCTGGTCGTCGCCGGAGCGATCGTCGTCACCCGAGCGGTGGTCGTCGTCGCCGACCGAGTCGTCGGTCTTGGATTCGACCTTGACCTCGAGGCGACCGTGGTCGAGCTCCGCCTCGAGCTCGATCCGGGTGCCGTCGGCGTTGCGGAACTCGACCTTGACCTCGTCGCCGTCCCTGTCGACGTCGTAGGTCCAGCCGTCGGCGACGTCGATCGACACGACGGTGAGCACGTTGCCGCTGATCTCGACGGTCACGGTGCCCGCGGCCCCGGCGGCGATCACCTGGATCCCGTCCTGGGACGGAGCGGTCATGTCGTCGCTGTCGTCATCCCGATCGTCGGCTTCCTCGCGCACCCGCACGCGGATCTCGCCGTCTTCGAGTTCGGCATCGAACTTGATCTTGCGTGTGCCGTCACGGAAGTCGACCTCGACCTCACGACCCATGGGCGTCTCGACCTCGAAGTTCCACCCCGCGGCAGGGGCCACGGCGACGACCGTCAGGGAGGTCCCGTCCGAACCGATCGTCACGGTTCCGGCGTCTCCGGCTTCGAAGACGAGCTCGTCACCGGCCGGGATCGTGGTGGACGTGGACGCCACGGTGGTGGACGTCTCCGGCATCGTGGTGGACGTGGACGCCACGGTGGTGGACGTCTCCGGCATCGTGGTGGACGTGGACGTCTCGGGCATCGTCGTGGACGTCTCGGGCATCGTCGTGCTGGTCGCCTCCGACGTGGACGTCGTCGACGCCGACGTGCCCAACGGGCCGACGACGGCGGAGGCGACGCCTGCGATGAGGACGACCGTCAAGATCGTCGAAACGATCGTCGCGGTGCGCTTGTACATGGGCTCTCCTTGCTGGCGGTCACTTCCAGCATGCAACGGCGAGGGTTAGGGGAACCTCCGACGAGGATTAAGCCTGCGCTAAACATCCGCCCCGACGACGCGAACCGAACCCGACCGCCATCCGTAGAGTCCCAAGGAGGGGAAGGGAAGAGGAACGAAGAACAGGAGACGACCCATGAGCAAACGTATCCATCGCTCGGCCCTGGTGGCGCTCGTCGCCGCGACGATCCTCGCGTCGTGCTCGTCGGGGTCGACCGGCCAGCCGACCACGACGACCGGGTCGGCCACGGCGTCGGCGGTCTCCATCGAGGACTTCCGTTTCCAGCCGCCGGAGCTGACCGTGTCCGTCGGCACGACGGTGACCTGGCGGAACGACGAGGGCGGGATCGCCCACACGACCACCGCCGACGACGGCACCTGGAACTCGGGGACCCTGCAACCGGGTGACACCTTCGAGGTGACCTTCGACCAGCCCGGCACCTACACCTACTTCTGCTCCATCCACCCGTCCATGCAAGCCACCATCACGGTGGAGGGATGAGTCGAGCCCTCGACGATCGGGCCCTCCGCCTCGCGTTCGCGCGCAAGGACGAGGACGCGATCCGGAGGCTCTACCGACTCTACGGCCGGCCGGTCTTCGGACTCACGCTCCGCGTCCTCGCCGACCGCGGACTGGCCGACGAAGCGACCCAACTGACCTTCGTCAAGGCATGGCAAGCCGCCGATCGGGTCGATCCAGATCGACCGATCGGGCCGTGGCTGTACACGATCGCCCGTCGCGTCGCCATCGACCTGTACCGGCGGGAGCGACGCCACGCCAACAACGACCCTCTCGACCGTGAGATCGCCGTCCTGCCGCCCTCGATCGAACGCACCTGGGAGGCCTGGCAGGTCCGAACCGCCGTCGATGAGCTTCCCCCCGTCGAACGCGACATCGTCAAGATGACCCACTTCCTGGGATACACCCACGAGGAAGCCGCAGCCCATCTGGGCGTCCCCGTGGGCACCGTCAAGTCCCGCAGTCACCGCGCCCATCGACGCCTCGCCGGCACCCTCGCGCACCTCCAGGAGGCAACCGCATGACCTGCAACGAATGGAGAGCCGCCCTCTTGTCCGGCGACCATCCCGAGGGCCTCGACGGTCACCTCGCGGCGTGCCTCGAATGCCGACGCCTCGCCGACGACCTGCGCTCGGCCGCCGACCTGCTCGCAGACCCGCTGCTGTGGGAAGAGCCACCCCCCGACCTCGAGGACCGGATCGTGGGTGCCATCGAACGGACGGCCACCGCGCCCGAGACGCACCGCGGCTCGTCCCTTCGATCCCGATGGCTCGGCCTGGTCGCCGCCGCGGCGATGATCGTCGCCATCGGCGGTGCCTGGCTGAGCACCCGAGACCCTGCTCCCGACTGGACCGCGACGTTGACCGGCGTCGACGGCACCGCCGCGGCGGCGACGATCGCAGGATGGAACACGGGATCGGGAACGCGGGTCGTCCTCGAGGCTCCCGGGCTGGATCCGGCCGATCCCGGTTACGCCTACGAACTCTGGTTCGCCCGCGACGGAGACGAGGTCGTGTCGGCCGGGACCTTCCGGACCGCGGACAGCGTCGAGTTGACCGTCGGTGTGGCCCGACGCGACTATCCGACGATCGTCGTGACCCTCGAGCCCCTCGACGGTGACCCGCGCCCGTCGGGGGTCGCGGTCCTCCGATCCGGCGACGCCTGACCCCGACGCGATGTGACCGATCCCGCACATCGCGCGTCAGTACAGGTGAAGGGAACGAACGAACCTCATCGGAGGAGGAACCGCCATGAAGAAGAACGAAGGAACCATCGACCGGGCCCTGCGGGTCGCCCTCGGGATCGTCTTGCTGATCGTCGGCTTCGGCGTCGTCGGCGGAACCGGCGGCACGATCCTCGGGATCGTCGGCCTCATCCCGCTGGTGACGGGCCTCGTGGGGTGGTGCCCGATCTACTCGATCTTCAAGCTGAGCACCACCGAGGACCAAGAGACCGCCAACGCCTGACCAGAGCCTGCCTCCGACGCCCGGACGGTACCCGCCACCGTCCGGGCGTCACCGCGCCCGGAACGGTCGAACCTCGCCGATTCCGTGGTTTCCGTAGTATCGGAGGGTGACCGCAGCCGCCACCCCGACCGTCACCTCCCTCTTCGAGGAGTTCGCCGACGGCATCTACACCCTGGGATACCGTCTGACGGGCGACCGTCACCTCGCCGAAGACGTCGTGCAGGAGACCTTCATCAAGGCCATGCGGGCATTGTCGACCTACCGAGGAGACGGACCCATCGCCGCCTGGCTGTACCGCATCGGGTACCGGGAAGCCATCGCCATCACCCGGAAACGCCGGGACCAGCCGGTGGAACCCGACACGATGGTGTACCTGGCCGACCGCAGCGCCGACGACGTCGAAGGCGAGATCGTCTCGAGGGAGCTGGCCGCCGTCCTCGACGCCGCGATCTCGTCGTTGACGCCCCCGCTCCGCGCCGCCTTCGTGCTCCGTGACGTCGAAGGCCTCAGCACCGCCGAGGTGGCCGCCGCCCTCGACGCGTCCGAATCGGCCGTCAAGATGCGCCTCGCCCGCGCCCGGGAGGCCCTCCGCGTCCAACTGAAGGAGTACCTATGACCGACCTGACCTGCGACGAACTCGACGCCCTCCTCCCCGAGTTCCTCGACGGGACCGTGACCGACGACCAGCGCGACGCCGCCCTGGCGCATCTGGCGACCTGCGACGCCTGCACCGTCGTCATCACCGAGATGCGCGGCGTGGGCGCCCTCTTCCGACAGCACGGACGCCTCCAGCTCCCCGACGCCGCCAGAGCGCGGATTCGCGCCCAGCTCGAAGCCAGCGAACGGGACCGAAGGCCCTGACCCCGGCGCCGACCACACGGACCCGTCAGGCGTCGGGATGGACCGGACGACGACCTTGGAGGGCTCGCTCGAACTCGCAACGCCACTCGTAGTCGACCGCCCAATCGACCAGCGCCAACGACGCGGCGCGGGCGCCGTCCCGGCGGCGACGGGCGCGGAGCCGTGCGAACGCACCAGGGTCGCCTCGCAGGAGGTCTCTCATCTGCATCCCCGAACGGTACCGCCGAGCGCCCGGTACCGATACGTCACCGAGGTCCGCGAATCGTGTCAAGCTGACCCCATGGCAGACGAGCTGATCTACGTCGGAGATCCCATGTGCTCGTGGTGCTGGGGCTTCGCCCCCGTCATCGACGCAGTGGCGGCACGGGCGACGGTGCCGCTGCGGATCGTCATCGGTGGACTCAGGCCCGAAGGGGCCGCCCGACCCCTCGACGGTTCCCTCCGTGCCTTCCTCCACGGCGAGTGGGCGCGGATCGCCGAGCGCACCGGCCAGCCCTTCTCGACGGCACGTCTCGAACACGACGACTGGATCTACGACACCATGACCGCCGACACCGCCGTCGTGGCGATGCGTTCCCTCCATCCCCCCTCCACCCTCCGGTTCTTCACCACCATCCAGCGGGCCTTCTACGCCGACGGGGTCGACGTGACCGAACCCGACGTCTATCGGGATCTGGTCGCGGCGTTCCCCGTCGACCCGGAGCGGTTCATGGCGGCACTGACCGACCCTGCCATCGTCGCGGCGACCAGGGACGACTTCCGGGAAGCCCGCGAGCTGGGAGCGACCGGGTTCCCCACCCTCCTTCACCGCCGCGGAGACGAGGTCCGTACCATCACCCGCGGCTACGTCGATCTCGACCGGATCCTCCCGCCCCTCACCGACGTCCTCGCCGCTTCCTGATCGTCACCGCATCGACCCGGCGCGGGTACGCTCGAACCATGGACACGGTGGGTACCGTCACCGCACATCCCGATCTCTCCGACATCGGGTCCGACATCCCCGTGGTTCGCCGCATCTGGGCGATCGCCCCCGAACCGCGCCGGGACGGCAGCATCGAGCCGCTGCTGACGGGCATCTTCGGGTTCCCGTGGCGAACCGCGGCCCTCGATGCCAAGTGCACCATCGTCGAACGCGACCATGGCAGTGTCGGCGGACGAACGCGCCTGGTCGACCGACATCACCGGGTCGTGCCGGACCCCGACTGCACCTGCGGGATCTACGCCACCGTCGACGTCGATGGGCATCCGGCGGCGCTGGTCGCCCGCACCCGCCCCGTCGCGACGGGGTTCGTGGCGCTCATGGGCAGGATCCTCCGCACGGGCAACACCCTGCGTGCCCAACGCGCCGCCGTCGTCGGGCCGCTCGCCGTCGACCTCGGGCGGCCCCCGCTGGCCGCCGTCCCGCTCATGGGCACATCACGGCCTCCGCATCCCCTCCGTGTGACCATCGAAGCGGGCTCGTTCAAGGTGCTGTGGGGATGGGGCGCCGACCGCACCGGCGAGTGGCTGGACGAGACCGCCGCCGCCCTCGCCGACCGCTACGGGCTCGAGGTGACCCGCCTCTGAGCGACCGCACCCGCACGCACCATCCACCTCGCGACCGAGCCGTCATCAGCCTCCAGGCGGATGCGTCCGGCCCCGCCACCCGATACGATCGATGCGCATGTCCGGATCCTCTCCCAAGCCGTGGATCATCGACACCGCCCTGGCAGCGTTCCTGTCGGTCGGGGCACTCGTCGACCTGTCGACCTTCCCGCAGCGGTTGACCGACGCGGCCGGGTTCCGCCCCGTCGACCCCGTCGCCGTCGCCCTGGCGCTCGCCCAGACGCTCCCCCTCGCCTTCCGCCGCCGCTTCCCGACCACGGTCCTGCTAGCGATCTCGGCCGCCTTCGTCGTCGATCGCAGCTTCGGCTACCCGTCGACCCTGGCGGTCTTCGGGCTCATGTTCGCCTTCCACGCCATCGGATCCGAGCTTCCTCGGCCCAAAGCCCAGGTCGTGGGATGGGCGACCATCACCTTCCTCGTGCTCTTCACCGTCTCGGGGGCGCTCTTCACCGAGTCGGTGAGCGTCGGCACCGTGCTCGTCATGGTGGTCTTCACCGGCTTCCCGTTCCTGCTCGGCCGAGAGGTCCACGACCGACGAGCCGAGTCCGCACACCTCGAGGCTCAGGCCATCGCGATGGAGCTCCAGCGTGACGTCGAGGCCCAACGGGCCGTCCGCGAAGAACGCGAGCGCATCGCCCGTGAGCTCCACGACATCGTCGCCCACGAGATGACGGTGATGACCCTGCAGACCTCCGCCGCCAAGCGACTCGTCGACCGCGACCCGGACCGCACCAGGCAAGCCCTCGACGCCGCCGAGCACGCAGGCCACGAGGGTCTCACCGAGATGCGGCGGCTCCTCGGGCTCCTCCGATCGGACGACGGCGCCTCTCTCGCTCCTCAGCCCGGCGTCGACCGCATCCCCGACCTCGTCCAGCAGACCACCGAAGCCGGCAGGACCACGACCTATCAGGTCGAAGGCCGGCCCTTCCCCCTCCCTCCGGGCATCGACCTCAACGCCTACCGCATCGTCCAGGAGGCGCTCACCAACGTCCTTCGACATGCCGGACCCGACGCGTCCGCCCGCGTCGTGCTCCGCTACGAGGCGGACCACCTCGGTGTCGTCGTCGAGGACGACGGACACGGCCTCGCCGCCGACCCGGCACGCATCGGATCCGGCCACGGCCTCATCGGGATGCGCGAGCGACTCGCCATGCTGGGCGGCCGGATCGACGCCGGACCCCGGCCCGGTGGAGGGTATCGGGTCCGCGCCCGGATCCCGGTAACGGCACGATGAGCATCTCGGTCCTGGTCGTCGACGATCAGGCGCTGATCCGGTCCGGGTTGACGATGATCCTCGAGACCGAAGTCGACCTCGACGTCGTCGGGGAAGCGTGCAACGGGTCCGAGGCGGTGCAGTTGGCCAAACGCCTCCGCCCCGACGTCATCTTGATGGACGTGCGCATGCCGGAGATGGACGGCATCGAAGCCACCCGCCGTCTCGTGACGGACCGGACCGACGCGCCACATTGCCGGGTCGTGATCCTCACCACCTTCGATCTCGACGAGTACGTCTTCGATGCCCTGCGGGCGGGAGCCAGCGGGTTCCTGCTCAAGGACACGCCCCCCGACGAGCTGGCGGCGGCGATCCGCGTCGTCGCGGCCGGAGAGGCGCTGCTGTCACCCTCGGTCACCCGGAAACTGATCTCCGAGTTCGCCGCTCAGCCCGGCGTGCGGTCCGACGGCCGACTCGACGAGCTCACCGAGCGAGAGCGAGAGGTCCTCCGTGAGATGGCGCGGGGACTGTCGAACGCCGAGATCGCCGAAACCCTCTTCGTCGGGGAGGCGACCGTCAAGACCCACGTCTCCCACATCCTGACCAAGCTCGGCGTTCGAGACCGGGTGCAGGCCGTCGTCGCCGCCTACGAGGGTGGGCTCGTTCGCCCGGGGACCACCGACCCTCATCCTGGCGACCGACCCGCGAATCATCCCTACGCCTGACGACGTCGCCGCCGGCGCCACGTACGGTTCCTCGAGCGATCCCCACCGAAGGAAGACCCATGACCCCCGAACACACGAGCGGAACCGCAGCCCGGATGGAGCAGGCGACGAAGGTCTACGGCGAAGGCACCGCCGCGGTGACCGCCCTCGACGCCGTCGACGTCGACTTCGACGCCGCCCGGTTCACCGCGATCATGGGGCCCTCCGGCTCGGGCAAGTCGACCTTGCTCCATTGCATCGCCGGGCTCGACGACCTCACCGCCGGCCATGCCTACATCGGCGATACGGAGCTCGGAGGCCTCAAGGACGCCGAGCTCACCGTCCTCCGCCGCGAACGCGTCGGGTTCATCTTCCAGGCGTTCAACCTCATCCCGACGCTCGACGCCGAGGAGAACATCCGGCTCCCCTTGACGATCGCCGGCCGCGCCCCCGACCCGGAGTGGATGGCGAACGTCGTCGGGATCCTCGGCCTGGAGGATCGCCTCGACCATCGCCCCGCCGAGTTGTCCGGCGGTCAGCAGCAGCGGGTCGCCGCCGCCCGCGCCCTCGTCTCGCAACCCGACATCGTCTTCGCCGACGAGCCCTCCGGGAACCTCGACTCGCGCTCCGGCGCCGAGCTCCTCGGGTTCATGCGCCGCGCCGTCAAGGAATTCGGTCAGACGATCGTCATGGTGACCCACGATCCGGTCGCCGCGTCCTACGCCGATCGCATCGTGTTCCTCGACGACGGGAAGATCGAGGACGAGATGTTCGCACCCACGCCCGAGCGGGTCCTCGATCGCATGAAGACGCTGGGGGCCTGAGATGCTGCGCGCCTCACTCACCGGCCTCCTGGCCAACAAGCTGCGCCTGTCACTGACCGCCTTGGCGATCGTCATCGGGGTGGCGTTCGTCTCCGGCAGCTTCGTGTTCACCGACACCATCAACGCCCGCTTCGAGCGGCTCATCGGGGACGTCAGCAGCGGGGTCGACGTCTACGTGCGCCCGGCCCAGCCCGACTTCGTCGATTCGTTCCAGAACGCGGAGCTCGCCTCCCTCGACGCCGCCGTCCTCGACGACGTCGCCGCGTTCGAGGGTGTCGACCGGGCATCGGGCGGTGTCGCCGGCTTCGCCCAGCTCGTCGGTCCCGACGGCGAGCCGATCGGAGGCCAGGGGCCCCCGACCCTCGGGTTCTCCTGGACCGAGGATCCTGGGTTCAACCCGCTACGGATCGCCCCGGAGAACGGACGGAGCCCGGAGCGGGCCGACGAGATCGTCGTGGATGTCGCCACCGCGACCCGACACGGCCTCGCCGTCGGCGACGAGATCGTCGTCCTGACCCTCGTCGGGCCAGGCACCTACCGGATCGTCGGCCTCGCCAACTTCGGGGACGAGGACTCCCTCGCCGGCGCCACCCTGACGGCCTTCACCCTCGCGGAGGCGCAGCGGGTCTTCGGGCTCGAAGGGCGGCTGTCCTCGATCGACGTCGCCGCCGCCGACGGCGTCGACCCACGGGCCCTCGCCACGGACCTCGATGCCGCCCTCGGGACGGAGGTCGAGGCGGTCACCGCCGACCAAGCGGACGCAGAGCAGCTTGCCGACATCGCCGAGGGCCTCGGCTTCCTCAACACGGCGCTGCTCGCCTTCGCCGGGGTGGCGATCTTCGTGGGGGCGTTCATCATCACGAACACGTTCCGTATCATCGTTGCCCAACGGACCCGCGAGCTGGCCCTCTACCGGGCGATCGGCGCCACCGGACGCCAGGTCACCGCGATGGTGCTGATCGAGGCCCTGGCCGTGGCGGTGGTGGCATCGACGGTAGGGATCGGCGGCGGGGTGATCCTCTCCGAGATCCTCGCCTCGGCGATGAACGCCCTCGGCTTCAGCCTCCCCGACGGGCCCCTCACCGTGCTCCCGCGGACCGTGGTCGTGGGGCTCGCCGTCGGCATCGGGGTGACGCTGTTCGCCGCGCTCCTCCCTGCCCGCAAGGCTTCCAAGGTGCCGCCCATCGCCGCGCTCCGCGACGACGCCGCCCGGCCGAGGCGTCGCTCCCTGCGGGCACGGACGATCGGTGGAGCCGTCCTCGTCGGGATCGGGCTGCTCGGCCTCGCCGTCGGCCTGCTCGCCGGGGTGGCGAACCCCCTCGCGTACGTCGGTGCAGGGGCGCTGGTGTTCTTCCTCGGCGTCTCCGTGCTCGCCCCCCTGGCCGCGAAGCCGGTGGCGATCGTCCTCGGCTTTCCCGTCGCTCGGCTCTTCGGGGTGGCAGGCACCCTTGCGAGGGAGAACACGATGCGCCAACCCCGCCGGACCGCAGCGACGGCCTCGGCGCTCACGATCGGCGTCGCGATGGTGGTGTTCGTGGCGATCTTCGCGGCATCCATCAAGTCCACCGTGGCCGACACGGTCCGGTCGACCTTCCCCGCTGACTTCACGATCACGTCCACGAACTTCGACGGAGGCATCAGCCGGTCCCTCACCGAGGAGCTGAAGACCATCGACGAGGTCGGAACCGTCTCCGCGCTGGTGTTCGATCAAGCCGCCTTCGACGGCTCCGGGATCGCCATCGTGGCGGTCGATCCGAACACGGCCGGAGCGGTGGTCGACCTCGACGCCGGCGAGGGAGCCTTCGCCGCGATGGCGGAAACCGACGGCGTGCTCGTCGCCCGCTCGTTCCTGGACGACCACGGCCTCGCCGTCGGCGACGACCTGACCTTGTCGTTCCCTCGAGCACTCGACCGGAAGCTCCCCATCGTGGGCAGCTTCGGGAACGCCGACCTCGCTCCCGTCGCCATCACGAGGACGACGTACGACGCCGGCTTCACGAACCGATTCGACGACCTGGTGCTGGCCGTCGCCGCCGGCGACATGGCCGAAGCTCGTGCCGCGGTCGAGGCGGTCGCCGAGCCGTACGCCAACGTCCAGGTCCAGACGAAGGACGAGGCCATCGCCGAGGCTGAGCAACAGATCGATCAGCTCCTCGCACTGTTCTCCGGCCTGCTGTTCCTGGCGATCGTGATCGCCGTCCTCGGCATCACGAACACGCTCGTCCTGTCGATCATCGAACGGACCCGGGAGATCGGCCTGCTCCGCGCCCTGGGCATGGTGCGGCGCCAGACCCGACGGATGGTGCGTTGGGAAGCCGTCATCATCGCCGTATTCGGCGCGGTGATGGGCATCCTCACGGGCACCTTCCTGGGATGGGCCGTCGTTCGGTCCCTCGCCGACGAAGGCCTCGGATCCTTCGCGATCCCCGTTGGACAGCTCGTGACCCTCGTCCTGCTCGCCGGGCTGGCCGGCGTCGTTGCCGCCATCTACCCGAGTTGGAAGGCATCACGGGTGGCGATCCTCGAGGCGATCGCCTACGAGTGATCAGCCCGGCCGGGTCATCCACGCCGGGGCGTGCTCCACCAGGAACATGCTCACCGCATGGACCCGGTCGAGGACATCGCACAGGGTCTCCTGGTGGAACATCAGGGTCACGAGCGACACCTCGACCTGGCCGACGAGCGACAACCTGCGCTCCTCGCGCTCGGACAGGGCACCGAACGAGTCGACCGCCGACACCTCGATGGGCAGGTCCACCCCACCGACCGCGGCGAGGTCGGTGGCCAGGACGATCAGGTCGGGAGGCGACTCGAGCGGAGGGAGGGACCAGTTGAACAGGAACGGCACCACGTACTGGCCGTCGGGATCCTCCGGGATGTCGTTGGTGGTGTCGAACAGCTCGGTCAGGTCCAACAGCACCGCAGGATCCACGTTGATCGCCATGTGGAGGTCGAGGGGACCTTCGCATGCCTCTTCGGGATGGACGTCGATCTCCCAGGACTGACGCAACGTGTACGTCTCGAGGAAGTGACGCTCGTCGTGCACGTGGAAGCCGTGCTCGATGGCGTGATCCTTCAGGTAGGTGATGGTCCCGGCGAGGTCGACAGCCATGGCCCGCAGGCTACCGCCCCAGCCACCGCCCATGGCGCGCCTATCCTCGGCGGCACGGAGGAACGATGGCCGACGCGCTCGACAGCCACGACGATCGACCCCGCACCGGGAGGCTCCACCGGTGGGCGCCGTGAACCCCGGAGGGGCGATCGGCCGCGGCGATCGGGACCTCGTGTTCACCGACGGCCGCTGGTTCTACGACCCGGGTCGCGGCGAGTTCGGTGACCGGCCGGACTCGGTCGAGGCGCTCGACTGGCGCGAGTTCCCCTGGCACTTCCCCGGCCCCGACCGGTACCCACGACTGGCTGCCGACACGAAACCCGGTCTGCTGGCACCGTCGTGGGAGAAGGCGCTCCATTCGGCCCTCGTCGATGGCGACCCGTCCGCCGTCCGCGCGGTCGGCGACCGGTACCCGGCACATCGCGCTCTCTCCGAGATGCTCGCCGGCCTGATGGAGCTGGCGACGAACCGGGCCTCGGCCAAGGAGCTGCTCGCCCACGCCGACGGGTTCGTCCCGGAGAAGGACCCGTTCATCCGTCGCTACCTCCCGGAAGCGGGCGTCACGGTCCCGGTCGCCCCCGGCGTCGTGGTCGAACAACCCCTCCGACGAACGGCGATCGCCCTGGTCCTCGCCGAGCTGCACCAAGCGACCGGCGACCTCGACGACGCCATCGCGGTGCTCCAATCGACCGAGCGGACCACCCACGTCCGCCTCTCGCTCGCCGAGGCCCTCTTCCAGGCCGGCCGGTTCGACGACGTCGTGGAGGTGACCGAGGGCATCTTCAACGACGAGGACGTCACCGCGTTGACGCTCGTGTTCCGGGCCGCCGCCCTCCGACGTCTCGGGCGCCTCGACGATGCGACCACCGCCATCGAGCGGGCACTGGCCTACGAGAACCGGTCGACGCCGGTGCTCCGCTTCGCGCGGATGGAGCGGGCTCGGATCGCCGCCGAGCGAGGCGACCTGGACGTGGCGCGAGCTGACGTGGAGGCGATCTTGACCGACGAGCCCGACCATCCTCCCGCGGTGGCGCTGCGAGATCGTCTCGCGGACGACGCCGGATCGGGCATCGAGTCGCAGACGTGAGCGGACCGACGGCGCCGGACTCCAAGGCGATCCATCGGCCGGTGCGACGTCACGGCGACGGCGATCGCCCAACCGACGACCAGGCGGTCGTCGTCGCCGAGGAGCCCCTCGAGATCCGCCTGTCGGGTACGCCCCTGGCGGTCGTGATGCGCACCCCGGGAGACGACGTGGACCTGATCACCGGCTTCGCCTTGACCGAGGGCATCCTCCTGGCTCCAGGCGAGCTACGGGACGTCACCGAGCTGGGCGACGGACGGTGGGAGATCGGACTCGCCGACGGGGTCGACGTCGATCCGGAGCAGTTCCGACGGAACCTCTACGCCACCTCGTCGTGTGGCGTGTGTGGCAAGGCGAGCATCGATGCCGTCCGGATCGCCGCCGCGGCTCCCGAACCCCTCGGCCGCGTCGATCCCGACGTCCTTCGCGGTCTTCCCGAGACGATGTTCTCCCGCCAGGAGGTGTTCCATGCCACCGGCGGCCTCCATGCGGCGGGTCTGTTCGCGGTGGACGGGACGCTGGAGGTCGTCCGCGAGGACATCGGGCGTCACAACGCCGTCGACAAGGTCGTCGGCGCCGCGGCGCGGCGGTCGTGGCGGCTCCCGGGCCGGATCCTGCTGGTGTCGGGCCGGGTGTCGTTCGAGATCGTCCAGAAGGCGGCGGTCGCCGGGATCCCCGCCGTCGCCGGGATCTCCGCACCGTCGAGCCTGGCGATCGACCTCGCCGACGAATTGGGGATGCTCCTGGTCGCGTTCCTGCGGGGCTCGACCTTCAACGTCTACGCGGGAGCCGACCGGATCGGCTCGTGACCCGGCGGATCAACGCGCCGCCTCGTAGGGAGCCTCGGCCTCGGCGACGCCGAAGCGTTGCACCAACCCCACGGCACCGGCGACGGCCAGGACACCGGCGATCTGGCCGACCGCGAGCCGCTGAGAGACGATCACCCATCCGGCGATCGAAGCGATGACCGGCTCGGAGGTGGCCACGATCCCCACGACCCCCGCCGAGATCCGGCGCAGTGCCGACATCTCGGCCAGGAACGGCACGACGGTCCCGGCGACGCCGATCCACAGGACCTGTCTCCAGACGTCCTGGATCGCCCCCGGCGATGCCGTCCACGGGGGAAGCGCGACGAGCCAGGTGACGGAGGCGAAGGTGAAGCCCCACGCCAGCACCGTCACCGGCGGGAGGTCACGACCGAGCCGTTCCCCCAGGAGCAGGTACACAGCGAAGAACACCGCCGCCGATCCGCCGGCGGCGACGCCGAGCCAGTCGACCCCCTGCAAGCGCCATGCCTCGGTGACCAGTGCGACCCCGGCCACCGCGAGTCCGCCTGCCACCCAGGCGACGCGGGAGATCGAGGTCCCCTGGACGGCCGCCATCCAGACGAGCACGAGGAGCGGCCCGAGGAACTGGATGGTCACGCCCGGTCCCACCCCGAGACGATCGATCGACCAGTAGTAGGTGGCGGTGACGACGGCCAGGACGATCCCGAGCGCCGCCAGCCGCCGAAGCTGCCCCGAGGGATGAAGCACCTTGGTCGCCGCCGCGATCGGGACCAGCACCACCGCAGCGACGATCGCCCGCGACTGCGCGACCCGGGCCGGGGACAGGACGTCGAACGCGGAAGCGGCCACCGCCCCGGACACTCCCCACAGCGCCGCCGCGGTGAACGCCAGCGCAACCCCGCGAGGATCCTGCCGTTCCACGCCGCCAGCGTAGGCACCCCGGCATCGATGCTGCCGCCGCGGCTGCGGTGCGCGAGACTGGGCCGATGGGGTTCACCAGGCAACAGCTCCAAGCCGCGCGGGGCCGGTCGGTCCCGGACCTCCTCGGTGATGGCGTGCGGTTACTGTTCGTCGGCATCAACCCCGGACTGTGGACGGCGGCAGCGCAGGCCCACTTCGCGCACCCGGCGAACCGCTTCTGGAAGGCGCTGTACGAGGCCGGTCTCGTCGATCACCCGATCGATGCATCGGCCGGGCTGTCACCGCGGGACGCCCAGCTCCTGATCGAACGGGGGATCGGGATCACCAACCTGGTCGACCGGGCGACGGCGCGGGCAGACGAACTCGACGACGACGAGCTGCGGACCGGAGCCCTGGCGCTGGTCGAGAAGGTACGGCGCCTCGGTCCGCGGGTGGTGGTCATCCTCGGGCTGGGTGCCTATCGCAAAGGGTTCGCCAGACCGAAGGCCAAGCGTGGCAGGCAGCCCGAGCGCCTCGGCGGCGCGGTGCTGTACGTCCTCGGCAATCCCAGCGGTCTCAATGCCCACGAGACGGTCGAGTCCCTCGCCGAAGCCTTCGCCGATGCGGCCGACGCCGCCGGCGTCCCACGAGCCCCTCATCGCGGCGTCGACGCCGGGTAGAGAGCCCGAGCCGTGACCGAGGCGAACACGGCGCCCAGCACCTGGGCGACGACGAACCCGACGGCGGAAGCGGGGGCGATCCCCGCCGACGACCCGGTGAACATCCTGGCCACGGTCACCGCAGGGTTGGCGAACCCCGTGGAGGCGATGAAGAAGTAGGCGGCCGCCACGTAGGCTCCGACGATGAGCCCGAGCGCAGCGCTGCGTCCCGCCCTCACCGCCGCCTCGATGACCAACACCAGACCGAACGTCGCCGCCGCCTCGGCCAACAGCAGGTGCATCCCTTCCCGCGGGATCCCGGCGACGGTCACCAACCGCGCCGCGAACATCACATGAGCCACGATGGTGCCGGTGAGCGCGCCGACGATCTGAACCGCCCCGTACGCGACCGCGAGTCGGGGGCGCATCGCACCGCCGAGGGTCGCAGCCAGGGTCACCGCAGGGTTGAGGTGGGCGCCCGACACCGGCTGCAAGGCCCCGATGACCGCCCCCAGAGCGAGACCGGTCACGAGCGCGCCGATGAGCAGCGCCAGTGCCGGTTCGCCCGAGGCCAGCCGGTCCCCGGCGATGGCGCCGCCGACGACGGCGGCCAGCAGCAACGCGGTGCCCACGAGCTCGCCGAGCAACGCCCTCATGGTAGGATTCATCTCAATCATGGTTGAGGTACCTTACCGGCTCGAGGAGCGCGCCCGGCGTCTGGCCGCCCTCGGCCAACCGCACCGCCTCGCCCTCGTCGAGGCGCTCGCGTCGACGGACCTGGCGCCAACCGAAGCAGCTCGACTCCTCGACATCGACAGCAACCTCCTCGCCCATCATGTGGCGACCCTCGAAGCCGCGAACATCGTCCGACGCTCCCCGTCCGCCGGAGACGGTCGACGCCGCTACCTGCGCCTCGTCCCCGGCGCCGTCGACGGGCTCGTGCGACCCACCATGCCGACGGCGTCGTCGGTGCTCTTCGTGTGCACGGGCAACAGCGCCCGGTCCCAGTTCGCGCAAGCCCTGTGGGAACGCACCGTCGGCGGAGACGCCCAGAGCGCGGGCCTGCAACCGGCACCGCGCGTCCACCCGACCGCCGTCGAGGTGGCCGCAGCCCATGGCATCGACCTGCGCGACCGCGCGCCGAAGGGCTACCGAGACGTCACCGGCCACCCCGACCTGGTCGTGTCGGTGTGCGATCGGGCCAAGGAAGCATCGACCCCCTTCCGTGCCCGCACGCTGCACTGGTCGATCCCCGACCCCGTGGAAGGTGGCCGACGACGGGACTTCGAGGCGGCGTTCGAGGAGATCGAGCGCCGGATCCGACAGCTCGCGACCCACGACACGAGGGAGACACGATGACCCGCGAGCCCCCACCGGAGGTCCTGTTCGTCTGCGTCCACAACGCGGGACGATCCCAGATGGCCGCCGCCTTGCTCCACCACCATGCCGGCGGCGACATCGTGGTTCGCTCGGCCGGATCGACGCCCGCCGACGAGATCAACCCGGCCGCCGTCGAGGCCCTCGCCGAGCTCGGGATCGACATCTCCGAGGAGTTCCCCAAGCCCCTCACCGACGAGACCGTGCGCGGCGCCGACGTCGTCATCACGATGGGGTGCGGCGACACCTGCCCGATCTTCCCTTCCAAGCGCTACCTGGATTGGGACATCCCCGACCCCGCCGGTCTTCCCCTCGAAGAGGTGCGGCCCATCAGGGACGAGATCGACCGAAGGGTCCGCGAGCTCGCCGACGAGCTCCTCGCCGGCACCCGCCGCAGCGACACTCGGTAGGGTCCGACACCCAAGTGCAACCCGAACCAACCGACCGGGGTTCTCTCCCATGATGCAGCCCGACCCGCACCCCGAGACCCTCCCCTCCCGGCTCGCCGAGGACGTCGATGCCGCGTTCGCCGATCTGGTTCGCGTCTACCAGAACGGGATCTACGCCGGTGCCTTCCAGCTCACCCGCGACCGTCACGAGGCCGAGGACGTCGCGCAGGAGACGTTCCTCCGCGCCTACCGAGCCTTGCGCGGCTTCCCGCCCAGGCGCCGAGCGGAACTCCGCCTCGGGGGCTGGCTGTGGACCATCGCCCTCAACGTCTGCCGCAACCGGCACCGATCCCGCTCGAGACGACCCGGCGAGACCGCGCTCACCGGTCGGATCGACCCACCCGACCGCGTCGGAGACGAGCCCGAGACGGTGATCGACGGATCCGCCGACCTCGAGGTCTGGCGCCGCCGCCTCGCGACGCTCCCCGAACCGCAACGCACCGCCGTCGTGCTCCGGCACGTCGTCGGCCTCCGCTACGACGAGATCGCGCACGCCACCGACCGTCCCATAGGAACCGTCAAAGCCGACGTCCATCGCGGCATCCGCCGCCTCGAGAGGATCCTGGCCACCGAGGAGGTGACCCTGTGACCGACATCGAACGCCGCCTCCGCGCCCTCCGCACCTCGGCGCCCTCAGGGCTCCTCCCGTCGATCCTGATGGCCCTGTCGTTGGGCGACGCCTACACCATCGTCGACGGACCCGCCGGAGCGATGTACGTCGCCTGGAACGACCGCGGCGTGACGGCCTGCGTGCCCATGACCGCCGTCGAGGGCGCGTTCGAGGATGCCCATCCCCGCCAAGCGCACTACGTCGAGCACCCACCAGACCGCATCGGGCGCCCCCTCGACCGTGCCCTCCGAACCGGCCGCCTCGGGGACCTCCCGGTCGATCTCGACGCCCTGGGCGACTTCCAGCGCCTCGTCCTCCGCAAGTGCGCGGAGATCCCGCCCGGCGAGATCCGACCGTACGGATGGATCGCCAAGGAGATCGGCCGGCCCGGGGCGGTCCGCGCGGTCGGGACCGCGCTCGCACGCAACCCGATCCCCATCCTGATCCCGTGCCATCGGGTCGTCCGCACCGACGGCAAGATCGGACGCTACGCGTACGGCGCCGACATGAAGCGGGAGCTCCTCCGGCGCGAGGGCGTCGACCCCGACGCCCTCGAGGATCTCGCCCGCCGCCACGTGCGGTACGTCGGCTCGGACACCACGATGATCTACTGCTACCCCACCTGCCGGCACGCAGAACGCATCGCTGCGACCCATCGGGTCACGTTCCGTTCCCACCTCGACGCCCAAGCAGCCGGCTTCCGAGCGTGCCAGGTCTGCCGACCGGCCGCGTGACACCGAGTACCCTTCCGGCGATGCCTGATCTCGTCGAGACCATCCGCTCATCGATCATCGGGAACGACTTCGCCGTGCCGGGCCCCTTCGGACCTCGGCGGGTCACGTACGCCGACTACACCGCATCGGGTCGGTCGCTGTCGTTCATCGAGGACTACATCCGCGACGTCGTCCTGCCGCTGTACGCCAACACCCACACCGAGTCGTCCGGGACGGGCCTCCAGACGACCCGGTTCCGCGAGGAGGCCCGCGACATCGTTCGACGCTGCACCAACGCCGGGGACGACTACGTCGTGCTCTTCGCCGGATCGGGGACCACCGGGGCGATCGACCGGTTGCTGGGCGTGCTCGGCATCCGGATCCCGTGCACCCTCGAGGACCGGTACCACCTCTCCGAACGGATCCCCCCCGAGGAGCGCCCCGTCGCGTTCATCGGCCCCTACGAGCACCATTCCAACGAGCTGCCGTGGCGTGAATCGATCGCCGACGTCATCACCATCGCCGAGGACGCCGATGGCCACATCGACCTCGACCACCTCGAAGCCGAGTTGATCGCCCACGCCGACCGACCGCTCAAGATCGGGAGCTTCTCGGCGGCGTCCAACGTCACCGGCATCATCTCGGACACCCGCGCCATCGCCGAGCTCCTCCACCGCCACGGAGCGCTCTCGTTCTGGGACTTCGCCGCCGCAGCCCCGTACGTCGGCATCGACATGGCGCCGGCCGATGCACCCCACGCCTACAAGGACGCCATCTTCCTCTCCCCGCACAAGCTCATCGGGGGACCCGGCACCCCCGGGGTGCTCATCGCACGTCGCGAGCTGTTCACCAACCGGGTCCCTGCGGTTCCCGGTGGCGGCACCGTCGCCTACGTCAACCCGTCCGACCATCGCTACCTCGACGACATCGAGCACCGCGAGGAGGGCGGCACGCCTGCGATCGTCGAGTCCATCAGGGCCGGCCTCGTGTTCCAGTTGAAGGAAGCCGTCGGCTCCGAGCGGATCGAACGACTCGAGAAGGGGTTCGTCGAACGCGCCATCGCACGCTGGAACGCCCACCCACGCATCGAGGTGCTCGGGAACCCCGACGCGGCTCGCCTCTCGATCGTGTCGTTCGTCGTCCGCCACGGCGACCAATACCTCCATCACAACTTCGTCGTGGCCCTCCTCAACGACCTGTTCGGGATCCAGTCCCGCGGCGGATGCTCCTGCGCCGGCCCCTACGGCCATCGGCTGTTGGGGATCGACCTCGAGACGTCCCACGAGTTCGAGCGGGAGATCGCCCGGGGCTGCGAGCTGATCAAGCCCGGATGGGTGCGGGTCAACTTCAACTACTTCATCTCCGAAGCCGTGTTCTCCTACATCATCGATGCCGTCGAGCTCATCGCCGAGGAGGGCTGGAAGCTGCTGCCCTGGTACCGCTACGAGCCCGCCACCGCCCTCTGGGAGCACCTGGGGGGGAGAGGAGAGGCTCCCCTCAGCCTCCATGAGATCGACTACGCCACCGGTGCGATGCGGTACCAGCACCGTCCCAGGCGGGATCCCGACCACGTCCTGACCGACTACCTCGAGCAGGCCCGCCGGATCCTCGCCGATCCCGGGGTCCCCGAGCAGGTCGCGACGATGGAGCGCTCGGCCGACTTCGAGCACCTCCGCTGGTTCCCGCTTCCCCACGAGATCGCGGCCGATGCCTGACATCGCCCCAGACGCTCCCGCGTGGTTCCGGCGCGCCGTCGACGCCCCCCGTCGGGAGGAGTCGGTGGATGTCGACGGGACACCCATCCACTACCTGGCCTGGGGCGACGCCGACGCCCCCGGCCTCGTGTTCGTCCACGGCGGCGCGGCCCACGCGCACTGGTGGTCGTTCCTCGCCCCCATGTTCACCAACCGATGGCACGCCGTGGCCCTGGACCTGTCCGGGCACGGCGATAGCGGGCGGCGGGACGCCTACAGCCACGACCTGTGGGCGCGAGAGGTGCTCGCCGTCGCCGAGGCGGCCCGGTTCCCCGGCCCGCCGGTCGTCATCGGCCACAGCCTCGGCGGCATGGTGACCATCAAGGCGGCATCGACCTACGGCGACGAGCTCGCCGGAGCCATCATCGTCGACGCTCCCGTCCGTCGCCCCGACCCCGAGTCCGAGGAAGCCGCCAAGGGCCGGGCCTTCCGGGCCCCCGGGGTCTATCGGGACCTGGAGACGGCCGTGTCGCACTTCCACCTCATCCCCCCGCAACCCTGCGACAACGGGTTCATCATCGACTACATCGCCCGTCATTCGCTCACCGAGACGCCCGAGGGCTGGACGTGGAAGTTCGATCCGGGGGTCTTCAGCCAGACGCTCGTCGCACTCCGGGAGGAGCTGGCCTCGGTCCGTACCCGGGTCGCGCTCCTGCGCGGTGAGCACAGCGTCGTCGTGCCTCCCGACACGGCCGACTACATGTACGAGCTCATGGGCGGCACGGCCCCTGTGGTCTCCATCCCCGAGGCGCACCACCATCTCATCCTGGACCAACCGATCGCCTTCGTCTCCGCCGTCCGGGCGCTGCTCGCCGACTGGGCACACTCGATCCCCCATCCGGTCGCCGACGCGCATGCCGTGCATCGGCCGGCGGGCTCCTAGGATTCCGGCGATGAGCGATACCGGGTCGGCCCAACTGAGCCTCGACGAGGCCTACGAAGCGACCTTCCACTGGTTCGACGCGTTCGGGGAGATCCCGACCGAGATCTCCGAACCGACCGACGGCGTCATCGAACTGCGATCCGACACGCTGCTGACCCGGATCCGATGGAGCCCCTCACCGGTCAGCCAAGGCGCGGTGCTGGCGATCCTCCGGGCCGCCGGCGCCGAGGATCGACGTCTCGTGATCTTCTCGACGAGCGGATACTCCCCGGGTGCACGTTCGCTCGCCGAGACCCAGAACGTGGCGCTGTACGACCTCGACGCCAAGGGCGTCGCTTCTCCGGTCACCAGCGTGGCTCGCAACCTCCAACCCGACGTCGTCCCCACCCCCTTCGACGAGGAGCCCGAACCGAGGCCGGTGCGCCTCGAATCGCTCAAACCGCTCGACGAGGCCCTCCGCGACGGTGGTGCGCCCGCCCCGCTCGAATCGCTCGAACCGCTCGACAGCCTGCAACCACTCGAGCCTCTCGATGCCCTCTCCACCTTGCAGCCCCTCGATGCCTCCACCACCACCGGCGAGCATCCCGAGCTGGTCTTCATCGACGACCAGCCGCACGATCCCGAGCCCACCTGCCCCTCCTGCCAACACCCCAATCCCCCGGGGTCACGCTTCTGCGCCCGATGCGGCCACGCCCTCGAGGCCGACCGACACCACGACGAGGCGCCCGCCCCGTCGTCCGACGCCGGCCCGCCTCGGTTGCGCTGCCGCACCTGCGGCTCGGAGGACATCGAGCTGATCCGGCCCGGCGAGTAGCCGGACCCCGCCACCCGAGGAATGCACGGAGCCGCAGACCGGTTGGCCGGACCATGGGAGCGGGACGCACCAGATGGACCCTGCCCTTGTCGGCAAGCAAGGCGGCGACCCGCGATCGGGTCACCCGACGAACGCTGAGTCGGGTCGGAGCGACTCGACTCGTCCCGTGCTACGTGGCCGCGCTCGTGGCCGGCGCCGCAGGCGCCCCTCGAATGAGCCACCGCATCGCCCGACGGTGCGCCACCACGGTGCTCGACGCCCTCTCGGTGACGGTCACCGTCACCGGACTCGACCACGTCGACCCCTCACGCCCGTACCTCGTCGCGCCGCTCCATGAAGGTCTCGCCGACCCGGTGGTCCTCGCCGCCCAGCTTCCCCTCGACCTGACCTTCGCCGCCAGGGACGAGCTGTTCTCGTGGCGGTCCCTCGGCCCGTACCTCTCCGCCGCCGGCCATCTCCGACTCCCCGAGGAGGGGCCCGCCGCCTACCGAACGCTCCTCGCCGGCGCCCCCGACGTGGTCGCCCGCGGAGAGAGCCTGGTCGTGTTCCCTCAGGGTTCGGTCCTCGGCATCGAGATCGCCTTCGCGCGAGGCGTCCCGGCATTGGCGAGACGGCTCTCGATGCCGGTGCTGCCGGTGATCCTCACCGGTACCCACCGGATCTGGCATCATCCGTTCGATCCGCTCGTCGAGACCCACCGGCGGGTTCGGATGCGGATCCTCCCCCCGGTCCCCGCCTCCGCCGCGTCCCGGCGATGGAACGACCTCGAACGGACGATGAAGGCCATCGCCATGGACGACCCCGACGTCCGCAGGTACGACCCCGATCGCGACGGCTGGTGGGACGGCTACCGCTTCGAGATCGATCCCGCCTTCCCCGATCTGGCCGCACGCGTCGCCGACCACCGAAGAGCCCTGGCGGAGGAACCGGCGTGGACCTGAATCTGTGGCGGCTCTTCCCGTGGAGATCCTCGGGCGCCTCGCCACGGTCTCGGTGCCGCCGGCGATCGACGACACCGTCAACCCGACGGAGCCACCTCGACGACGATCGCGTCGTGGTCGCTGAAGGCCAACCGCTCGACGGTGAACGACACCGGCTCGACGTCCCGACCGAACGCATGATCGATCCGCAGCAGCCGCGGGAGACGGTGCCGGTACGACCACGTCGGTGGCGGCTTCCCGACGGCAGCCACGGCCAGGTCGACGAACCCTCCCGCCAGCCGCCGGTAGGCCGACCAGGCGGGTGACGCGTTCATGTCTCCGACGATCACGAACGGGCCGTCGACCTCGACCGCGTGACGCTCCACCGCGGCGAGCTGAGCCGAGCGGATCGCCGCCGACCGCCGCCACGGGCGCTCCACCGGATTGGCGAGATGCAGATCGACCACCTCGAGCGTTCCCGCGCCGAAGGGCACCGTGGCGGTCCGGGCATCCCGCAACGCCATGGCGATCGTCCCCAGACGGGCGCCGGACCGGGCGGCGATCCCGAGGCCGTTGGCATCCTCACGCGGGTCGAGGGACACCACCTCGAACGCGCCGGCGATCACCTCGGCGTTGACCGGGTCGAGCTCTTGCACGCACAGCACGTCGGGATCGACCCGACGCAGGGTCCCGGCCAGCACGTCGGCCCGCGCCCGGCCCTTGAACAGGTTGGCGGACATGATCCGCACCGATCCGGTCACCTCGACGACCCCGCCGGCGCGAGCATCAGGATCCCGAGAGGCGGGAGCTCCAACACCATCGACCACGGCCGCCCATCGGCAGGCAGGTCCTCTGCCACCACCGATGCCCCCGGACCCACCCCCGAACCGCCGTACGCCTCCGCGTCGGAGTCGAGCAGCACCTCCCACCTCCCGGCCACCGGCACCCCGATCCGGTACCCGTGACGAACCACCGGGGTCAGGTTGGCCACCACCACCACCGGCCGGCTGCCGGACGCCCGCCGCTCGAAGGCGTACACCGACGCCTCCGAGTCGCTGGCCACGATCCAGGCGAACCCGTCGGGGTCGTCGTCGCCTGCCGCCAGCGCCGGCTCACGGCGGTACACGGCGTCGAGATCCCCCACCCACCGTCGCACACCGTCGTGCCATGGATCAGCCAGGACATCCCACTCGAGCTGCCCGTCGACGGACCATTCCCCCTGCTGGGCGAACTCGTCGCCCATGAACATGCACTTCTTCCCCGGCAGGCCGTACATGTAGCCGAACAGCGCCCTGACGTTCGCCAGCTTCTGCCACCGATCCCCCGCCATCTTGCCGTACAACGATCCCTTCCCGTGCACGACCTCGTCGTGGGACAGCGTGAGGACGAAGTGCTCGTCGTAGGCGTACAGCATCCGGAACGTCAACGCGTCGTGATGATGCGACCGGTGGATGGGGTCGAGCGAGAAGTACGCGAGCGTGTCGTGCATCCAACCCATGTCCCACTTGTACCCGAACCCCAACCCTCCGGCATCCACCGGTCGGGTGACCCCAGGCCACGCCGTCGACTCCTCCGCGATCGTCTGGATCCCCGGATGGTCCCGGTACGTCGCCGTGTTCATCGCCTGGAGGAACGAGATCGCCTCCAGGTTCTCGTTCCCGCCGTGGACGTTGGGCACCCATTCACCGGGACCCCGTGAATAGTCCAAGTACAACATGGAGGCCACCCCGTCGACCCGCAATCCGTCGGCGTGGTATCGCGTCAGCCAGAAATCGGCGCTCGACAGCAGGAAGCTGCGGACCTCGTTCCGCCCGTAGTTGAAGACGTAGCTCTTCCAGTCCGGATGGAATCCCTGACGCGGATCCTCGTGCTCGTACAGGGCGGTCCCGTCGAACCGCCCGAGCCCATGACCATCGGTGGCGAAATGTGACGGAACCCAGTCCAAGATCACGCCGATCCCGGCCCGGTGGAGCTCGTCGATCAGGTACATCAGGTCCTGCGGCGTCCCGTAGCGGCTCGTGGGAGCGAAGTAGCCGACCACCTGATACCCCCACGACGGGTAGAACGGATGCTCCATGACCGGCATGAACTCGACATGGGTGAAGCCCATCTCCCGCAGGTAGGCGATCAGCGGCACGGCCAGTTCCCGATACGACAGCGAGTGGCCGTTGGGCTCCTTCCGCCACGAGCCCAGATGCATCTCGTAGATGGCCACCGGGGCGTCCAAGGCCAGACGCGCACCCCGATCGGCCATCCACTCGTCGTCCCGCCACCGGTAGTCGAGGCCCCACACCACCGTGGCGGATCTCGGCGGCACCTCGAACAGGAACCCGTACGGGTCGGCCTTCTCACGAAGCACGCCGTCGGCCCCTCGAACCGCGTACTTGTAGGTCTGCCCGACCTGCGCGTCGGTGACGAACACCGTCCAGATCCCGGCGTCGGAGGGCAACATCGTGTGCGCCCCCGCGTCCCACCGGTTGAAGTCCCCCACCACACTCACCGCCGAGGCGTTCGGCGCCCACACGGCGAAATGCACCCCTTCGTCGAGGACCTGCGCACCGAGGTGTTCGTACATGCGGGTGTGGGTGCCCTCCCGGAACAGGTACCGGTCGGTGTCGCCGAGGATGGTGCGCATTCCGGGGAGCCTACCGCCGCCCCGATGTGGCATCGTGAGGCCATGACGTCGGCTTCGGCATCCCCGGCATTGACGTTCCTCGGGACCGGCGCCGCCGGCGGCACCCCGGGAACCGGACGGTCCCGCCGGCGGGAGAGCTCGGCGCTGGCGACGGCCGGCGCGGTCACGGTGCTGATCGACGTCACCCGCGACCTCCCCACGCAACTCGACCGGATCGAACGCATCGACGGCATCGTCCTCACCCATGGCCACGCCGACGCGATCGGCGGCTTCGCCACCTTGGGTCGGTGGTGGCGACGGCGAACGACCACGCCGATCCCGACCTACGCCTCGGCGGCGACCATCGACGCCGTTCGTCGCCGCTTCCGCCGCCTCCAGCACGTCGCGTTCGTCGCCACCGCCCCCGACGAACGACGACGGATCGGACCGTGGGACCTCGTCGCCGTCGAGGTCCCCCACGCCCGCGATCCCGTCCGCTTCCCCACCTACGCGTGGCGGCTGACGGCCTCCGGGCGGTCCGTCACCTACGCCTCGGACGTCGCCCGGCCCACCCACGCCCTGGCCGCCTCGTCCGCCGGATCCACCCTGTTGGCCATCGACGGCGCCACCTACCGGCGCGCCATCTCGAGCCACCTCCGCATCGACCGGGACCTGCCGACGATCTGTCGATGGGACGTCCGACGGATCGCCCTCACCCAGATCGGGCGCAGCGCCCCGCCCCACGATCGGCTGGTCCGGATCGCCGCGGACCTCTGCCCCAAGGCGTTCCCCGCCTACGACGGGCTCGAGGTCGCCCTCTGACCCCAGGGTGCCGGCCGGCCGACGACAATGGAGCCGACGACACCAGGAAGGACACCATGCCGTACAGGACCATCATCGAGCCGTTCCGGATCCACAGCGTTCAGGCCATCGACCTTCCCGACCGGGAGGAACGGGAAGAGGCCCTCCAGCAGGCCGGCTTCAACCTGTTCGGCCTCCACGCCGACCATGTCATCATCGACCTGCTGACCGATTCGGGCACGGGAGCCATGTCGTCGGAGCAGTGGGCGGGGATGATGCGAGGCGACGAGTCGTACGCCGGCAGCCGCTCCTTCTACCGCTTCGAGTCCATCGTCCGGGACATCACCCAGATGGCCCAGATCATCCCCACCCACCAAGGCCGGGCTGCCGAGCGGATCCTGTTCTCGGTCATGGTCGACGAAGGCGACGTCGTTCCGAACAACACCCACTTCGACACGACCAGGGCCAACGTCGAGTACCGCGGTGCCGAAGCCCGTGACCTGGTCGTCCCCGAAGGCAGGGATCCGGCCATCGACCTGCCGTTCAAAGGGAACATGGACGTCGACGCGCTCCGTGCCACCATCGAGGAGGTGGGACGGGACCGGGTTCCGCTCGTGATGGTCACCGTCACCAACAACTCGGGCGGTGGCCAACCCGTGTCCCTCCAGAACCTCCACGAGGTTCGGGCGGTGTGCGACGAGTACGAGATCCCGCTGTTCCTCGATGCCTGCCGGTTCGCAGAGAACGCATGGTTCATCAAGCTACGCGAACCAGGTCACGAGCATCGCACCCCCGCCGAGATCGCCCGCGAGATGTTCTCCCTTGCGGACGGGTGCACGATGTCGGCCAAGAAGGACGGGCTCGCCAACATCGGCGGTTTCCTCGCGCTCAACGACGAAGACGTCGCCTCCCGATGCCGCAACCTGCTCATCTTGACCGAAGGGTTCCCGACCTACGGCGGCATGGCCGGCTACGACCTCGAAGCCGTCGCCCAGGGTCTCGCCGAGGTCCTCGACGAGAACTACCTGCGGTACCGCATCCGATCCACCGCCTACCTGGGCGAGAAGGTCGCCGCCGCCGGGGTGCCGATCGTCCAACCCCCCGGCGGCCACGCCATCTACCTCGACGCCAAGGCACTGCTGGCGCACATCCCACCCCACGAGTACCCGGCTCAGGCGCTCGCCGTCGAGCTGTATCGCAACGGCGGCGTCCGCGGCGTGGAGATCGGCACCGTCATGTTCGGACGACCGTCTCCCGACGGGGGACCCGACGAGCCGGCCGCGATGGAGCTCGTTCGCCTCGCGATCCCACGGCGGACCTACACCCAGAGCCACATCGACTACGTCGCCGAGGTCGTCATCGACGTCGCCGCCCACGCCGAGCGTCTGCGCGGCCTGCGGATGGTCGACCAGGCTCCGTGGCTCCGTCACTTCACCGCCCGATTCGAGCCGCTCTGAGACGCGACCCCAGGGGCCGGCCGACCGCCCCTGCCGAGAGCTCCGTGGCTCGAGCACGCCTCGGCCCGTGGGATGGTCCCCGAGCGGGATCCTCCCACGGGCCACCGTGGCCGTCACGACCCTCCTCCGGCGTGCCACTACCCTTCGCCTCCATGGCGTTGCTCGACACCTTCAAAGGGAAGGTCCTCGATCTCGGCCGCAGCGAAGCCCGCGCCAAGGCGCGGCCGTTGCTCGTCGAGGACGAGCAGGTCGACCGATCCGCCGCCGGCCTCGACCGACGGATCCACGAATCGTTCGTCCTGTTCTGGCTCCTCAGCGACCGGGCCCTCTTCCTCGTCGCCGGCGGCGGGGGAGACGACGTCGCCCTCCGCATCCCCTTCGAGGCACTCGCCGAGGCCTCCTTGGACTTCGACGAGAACGCCACCTTCCTCCCCTGGTACTTCCGGATCGCGGTCCTCCCGGACGGTCCGGGCACGATCTCGACGCTGGACGAGGAACCCGACGCGGGGAACCCGCTTGCCGCCCCCCCGGCTCGGACCATCGACCTCGACGAGCGACGTCGCATCGCCCGCGGCGAGGTCGTCCCGCTCAGCGGCTTCGCCACCGTGCCGAAGAAGTTCCGCACCGCGCTCGGGCGGCGGATGGAACTGGCCGGCCGTCCCCTCACCGTCACCGGCGCCGAAGCCGCCGACCGACAGTGGAAACGGACCCGCCGCCGTCGGACCCGATGATCCGCGACCTCCCGTGGACCACACGGGTCAGGGCCGACGAGTGCGACCCATACGGCCACCTGAACAACGCCGTCTACGTGCACTACGTCATGGATGCGGCCCGCGCCGGCGGTCGGACCGGAACGCCGGCGGCCCTCCACATCGAGTACTCGGCCTCGGCGGGTCCGGGCGACCACATCCAGGTCGAACCCGTCGACGACGACGCCGACGCGTCCTCCTACCGCCTCGCCGTCGGCGACGCGACGGTGGCCACGGCGACGATCTCATGGCGTCCGGCGCCGATCTCGGCCCCCGACGTCCCGGCCGGCGCCTTCACGATCGAACGGCCCGTCGAGTGGCGCGACCTCGACCGGGACGGCCGCCTGTCGCCGGGGGCGATCGCCTCCCTCGCCGAAGACGCCGGCATCCAGGTCACCGCCGCCCATCGGTGGCCGATGTCACGCTGCACCGCAGCGGGCTTCGGCATCGTCCTGCGCAGCCACCGCATCGTGTTCGGCGGTCCCGTGACCATCGAGGACACGATCCGGATCGCCACATGGGTCCGCGATCCTCGCCGGTCCATGGCGACCCGCCGCTACGTCCTCACCCGGCACGGCGACCTCGTCGCCGACCTCTCCAGCCTGTACGTGTGGGTGGACCTCGACTCGGGTCGGCCCATCCGCATCCCCGAGGACTTCCTCGCCGACTTCTCCCCCAACTTCCTGCCGTGACCGACGGGTCCCCCGATCCGTTCGTCGGCGCCAGGGAGGGACTCTGGCGACCATCGTCGTGGTTGACGCCGCCGCCGCACCCCCGGCCCACCCACTGGTGGCACGTCGCCGCCATCGTCGCCCTCACCGGATACGCCAACGTCGTCGCCAACCAGGCGCTCAGCGACGCCTGGGACATCCCGTTCAACCTGGCGACGCTCGCCGTCGCCATCGGCATCGCCCGCCGCAGCGAACTGACCTGGCCCGAGATGGGGCTCCGTCGGGACCGGATCCGCCGCGGCCTGGCCGTCGGAGCAGCTGCGATGGCGCTCGTCGCCATCGGGGTCGTCGTGCTGGCCCTCGTACCAGCGTCGCACGCCTACTTCCGGGACGACCGCGTCATCGGCGTCTCCGCCGGCGCCATCGCCTTCCAGGTCCTGATCCGGATCCCGCTGGCCACGGCCCTCTACGAGGAGACCCTGTTCCGGGGGGTCCTCTTCGGCATGTTCGCCCGGCACTTCCGGCCGCTCACCGCGGCGCTCCTGTCGGCATCGCTCTTCGGGTTGTGGCACCTGCTGCCCACCGTCGCCACCTTGCGAACGAACCCGGCCGGCGACGTCGTCTCCGGCCCGCTGCAACTCGTCGGCGCCCTCGCCGCGGCCGTCGCCGGCACCTTCGTCGCCGGACTGGTGTTCCAATGGCTCCGCCTCCGCGCCTCGTCGATCGTGGCGCCGACCATGGCCCATATCGCCACCAACGGATTCGCTCTCATCGCCGCGTTCTGGATCGCCAACACCTGAGACACCTCCGATATCCTTCGACGATGCGCACCACCGGGACCCTCGCACTCGTCGTGGCAGCCATCGTCGCCGCTTGCACCTCGCCGGTCGCCACGACCACCGTTGGCGCCCCCACCACCACGGTCGCCGCCCCGCCGCCGGCGACCGGCGGCCTCGACCTGTACGACGTGTCCCCGCTCGTCGACCGGGTCATCGACGGCGTCGTCGCCGTCACCCAAGCCCGGCTCGTCCGCGACCTCCAAGGCAACCCCACCGAGGTGCCGGCAGGGGCGGGGACCGGGATCGTCATCGACGACGCCGGGCACATCCTGACCAACTTCCACGTCGTCGCCGGAAGCGATGCCCTGATCGTGACCTCCGCCGACGGCAAGGACCGCGAGGCCGTCATCGTCGGACGCGCCCCGCACCGCGACCTGGCATTGCTGCGGGTGACCGACACCAGCGGGCTCGAGCCGCTCCCGCTCGGATCGAGCCAGGCGATGGACGTCGGCGATCCCGTCATCGCCATCGGCAACGCCCTCGCCCTGGATGCGACCACCCCGTCGGTGTCCGCCGGGATCCTGTCGGCCAAGGAACGCACGATCCGCACCGAGAGCACCACCTTGGATCACCTTCTCCAGACCGACGCGGCCATCAACCCCGGCAACTCGGGAGGCCCGCTCCTCAACGCCGCAGGCGAGGTCATCGGCATCAACACCGCAGTCGCCGGAGGCGCCCAGAACATCGGCTTCGCGATCGCCATCGACTCGGTCAAACCGACCATCGCCCGGTTCCTCCGCGGCGTCGGCGAACCGTTCCTCGGCGTGTCGATGGTCGACAACAGCCCTCTCGCCCGCGACCGGTTGGGTCTGGCCATCGACACCGGCGCCCTGATCGTCGAGGTCGTCCCCAACTCGCCGGCGGCGGCGGCGGGGATCCGCCAGTACGACGTCATCGTCGCCATCGACGGCACCCCGGTGTCCACCGCCCAGGACGTCATCGATCTCCTCGGGACGAAGGATCCCGGCGACACCGTCGCGCTACAGCTCCGGCGCGGAACCGACACGGTCGCCATCGACGTCACCCTCACCGAACGCTGAGTCCCTTGACGTGGGATCCTCCCGCTGCCAGGCTGCAGGGCGTCACGGGGCACCTCCCGGACCTCGAACGAAGGAGGAACGATGTTCGATATGACCCATACGGTCTCGGCACCGACCCTCCTCGGCACCGTCCCCCGGTTCCACTGAACCGACGGCCCTGAGGGCCGTCTCCGCCGCAGTCCGTCTCCGCGCCGGGACCCGCGCGTCCCGCGGACACGTCGCTGCCTGCATGAGGACCTCCGATGATCCCCGTCCGTTCGTATCTCAGACTGCTCGCCCGACACCTCCGGCATCAACGGGGCCGCGTGGGAGGCCTCGCCGCGCTCCTGACCGCCGCCATCGCCCTCCAGCTCATCGGGCCGCAGCTCATCAAGACCTTCATCGACCGCGCCATCGCCGGCCGGCCCGCCGCGGCGTTGATCCCCATCGCGGCGGTCCTCATGGTGCTCGCCGTCGTCCAGCAGGCGATCGCCGTGTGGGCAGCGTATCTCGCCGAGACGGTCGGGTGGACGGCGACCAACCGGCTCCGTTCCGAGCTGACCGCCCACGTGCTCTCGCTCGACTTGGGGTTCCACAAGCGCCACACGTCCGGCGAGCTCATCGAACGCATCGACGGGGACGTCAACGCGCTGTCGAACTTCTTCTCGGCGATGATGATCAAGGTCGTCGGGAACGGTGCGCTGGTGCTCGGGATCATCGTGCTGCTGTGGATCGAGAGCTGGCCCGTCGGGGCCGGTGTCCTCGCCTTCACCGCCGCCACCGGCCTCGTCATGGGGCGCCTGCATCTGATCGCCGTGCCTTGGTGGAAGCAGGTCCGGGCGTCGTCGGCCGAGTTCTTCGGCAGCGTGGGTGAGCAGGTCGAAGGCACCGAAGACCTCGAAGGCAACGGCGCCGCCGACTTCATGCTCGGTCGGTTCGCCGCCATCCTGCGCCGCTGGCTCCCCGAGACGGTCCGAGGATGGTCGGGATGGGCGATGCTGTGGAGCGCCAGCGTGGTCCTCTACGTGGCCTCGCTCGTTCTCGTCTTCGTGCTCGGCTGGTGGCTGTTCGGGATCGGGACCCTCGGCCTCGGCTCGGTCTACCTCGTCCTGCAGTACGTGCAGATGAGCCATCAGCCCGTGGAGGAGATCCGGGAGCAGCTCGTCGATCTCCAGAAGGCCGGAGCGTCGATCGACCGGGTCGCCGGCATCCTCGCCACCCGAACCGACCTCCGGGCGACCGGGGCCCGATGCCTCGACGACGGTCCCCTGGCGGTGGAGTTCGAGGACGTCACCTTCTCGTACGACGACGACGCCGGAGACGACATCACGCTCCACGAAGTGTCGTTCGCCGTCGAACCCGGACGGGTCCTCGGCCTCCTCGGTCGCACCGGCAGCGGGAAGTCGACCATCGCCCGCCTCGTCACTCGACTGTACGAACCCCAGGCCGGCCACGTCCGCCTCGGAGGCGTCCCCACGTGGGACGTCGACCCCGAGGTGCTGCGCCGCCGCGTCGGGATGGTCACCCAGGACGTGCAGATCTTCCGCGCCACGGTGCGAGACAACCTGACGTTCTTCGATCCGACGATCTCCGACGACCATCTCGTCGAAGCGATCGGCCGTCTCGAGCTGGATGCGTGGCTATCGAGCCTGCCCGACGGGCTCGACACCGTCCTAGAGTCGGGATCGGGCGGCCTGTCCGCCGGACAGGCCCAGCTCCTGGCCTTCACCCGCATCTTCCTCCGCGACCCGGGAGTCGTCGTCCTCGACGAAGCCTCGTCCCGCCTCGACCCGGCCACCGAAGGCCTCATCGAGCGCGCCGTGGACCACCTCCTCGCCGACCGCACCGGGATCATCATCGCCCACCGCCTGTCGACCGTCCAACGAGCCGACGACATCCTCATCCTCGACGCCGGGAAGGTCGTCGAGTTCGGCCCCCGCACCGAGCTCGCCGCCGATCGGACCTCGCGGCTGTCGCGTCTCCTCGCGGCCGGCATGGAGGAGGTGCTCCGATGACCGACCACCGACCGATCCGCCCGCTGCGCATCATCGTGGAGCTGATCCGACAGCAGCCCCGCCGGTACGGCGCCAGCCTGGCGCTGTGGGTCACCATCTGGACCATGCCGATCCTGGTCGGCGTCGTGGTGGCTCGCTACTTCGACGCCCTGACCGGCTCACGGGCGACCACCGAGCTCACCGTCGTCGTCGCCGCGATCGTCGCCTACGCCCTCGCCAGGGTGTCGGTCATCTGGTCCGCCATGCGGCTCCATGCCAACGTCCTGTTCCGGGCCGGAGCGGGGATCCGGCGGCGCATGATGCGCTGGATCTACCGGCTCCCGGGCGCGCGACCCGTCGCGGAGTCCGGAGGAGAGGTCGTCAGCCGGTTCCGCGACGACGTCGACCACATCGTCGAGGCGTTCGACTTCACCGTCGATCTCGTCGGCGCCGCCGTCTCGGGGATCGCCGCCCTCGTCGTCTTGTGGCGGATCGATACCACCATGACCCTCGTGGTGGTGGCCCCCGCTGCGGCCGTGATCGTCATCGCCAGCCGGACGGGCACGCTCGTCCGCCGCTACCGCAAGGCGGCCAGGGACGCCACCGAGGCCATCACCGGCTTCCTGGGTGAGACGCTCGGATCGGTCCAGGCGATCAAGGTCGCCGGGGTGGAGGACCAGATGCTCCGACGCTTCGACGCGCTCAACGAGACCCGCAAACGCATGATGGTGAGGGACCGGACCCTCACCGAGGGTCTCCACGCGGTGTTCCGCAACACCGTCAGCCTCGGTACCGGGTTGATCCTCATCCTCGCCGCCGGCACCCTGGCGACGCCGGATGGACTCACCGTCGGCGAGTTCAGTCTGTTCGTGTTCCTCCTCACACGGATCACCGACTCGGCCTACTTCACCGGGCGCTACATCGCCCAGTTGAAGCAGGCCGGCGTGTCGATGGAACGGAGCGTCGACCTCCTGCCCGGGGCGCGGTGGCAGGATCTGATGGGGGCGCCCATCGAAGCCCTCGAAGATCCGGACCCTCCGGTCGTGCCCCGTCGCGACGCTCCCGAGCTGACCCGCCTGGAGGTGCGGGGCCTGTCGTACCGGTATCCGGGAGCGGCGGCACGGATCGAAGGGATCGACCTGGAGATCCGCTCCGGCGAGTTCGTCGTCGTCACCGGTCGGGTCGGCTCGGGCAAGACGACGTTGCTGCGCGCGCTGCTCGGCCTGCTTCCGGCCGATGCCGGGACGATCACCTGGAACGGGGAACCGGTCGACGACCCCGCGACGTTCATGGTGCCGCCCCGCACCGCCTACACACCCCAGGTGCCGCGTCTGTTCTCGATGACGCTGCGCGACAACCTCCTGCTCGGCGAGCGCCGAACCGACACCGAGGTCCGCAGCGCCATCGCCGACGCCGTCCTCGAACGCGACGTGGCCGACATGCCCGACGGTCTCGACACGATGGTCGGCCCGCGAGGTGTCCGCCTGTCGGGAGGCCAGATCCAACGCGCCGCAGCCGCCCGGATGTTCCTCCGCCGCCCCCAGCTCCTCGTGTTCGACGACCTGTCCAGCGCCCTCGACGTCGAGACCGAAGCCGCCCTGTGGGACCGCCTGTTCACCGACGGATCGAACGCCACCGCCCTCGTCGTCTCCAATCGGAGAGCCGCCCTGGAGCGGGCCGACCGGGTCGTGGTGCTCGTCGAGGGCCAGGTCGTCGCCACCGGGACCGCCGCCGAGCTCCGGAACCACCCGGAGTTCCGCCGCCTCTGGGACGGCACCGCGGCGACCCGACGGCCGCCTACTCCCGGGTGATCGAGACGAGCTCGATCTCGAACGTCAGCGCCTGCCCGGCGAGGGGATGGTTGGCGTCGAGGACCACGGTGTCGTCCTTCACCTCGAGGACCACCGCAGGCTGCCCGTTGGAGAGCGTCACCCGATCTCCGACCGCAACGTCGCCCTGAGACGGCGCATACGGGACCTCGATGATCAGCTCGTCCGACGGCTGACCGTATGCGTCTTCGGGCTCGATGCGTACCGTCGTCACCTCACCGACCTTCATCCCGCGCACGGCGTCGTCGAACCCGCCGATCACCTGACCGGCGCCGACGACGAACGACAGCGGCTGGCCTCGATCCCGAGACGAGTCGAACTGCGAACCGTCGTCCAGCGTCCCGACATAGTGGACCTCGACGAGATCTCCGTCCTGGGCCACACGGCCTCCTTGCTGGGTCGACGACGCGGCAGCGGTCGACGTCGTGGCGTCGCCGCCGGAAACGGTCGTCGGGGCCGAGTCGGCACCCGACGAGCAGGCGGCCAGGACCAGCCCGGCGGCGGCGACGATGGTGAGGGATCGAGAGAGAGGGCTTTTCATGGGTGCTCCGCGGTCGACGTTGGTTAGGGGAGGGTACGACCTACCCTCCGATACGAACGAACCATCGGGATGGAGAACCGACCCATGAGCGTTGGAACCGATATGGAACGGAACACCGAAACCGTCGACACCGCAGTGCCGGCCGCCGAGGCCGTGGCGTTCATCGACGCCTGGCTCGAGGAGCATGGCTGGGTCCTCGACGCTCGCGCGATCGACTTCGCCTTGGACCTGCGTCACCTGCTGTCGGGATCCCGTTCCGAGACCGATCGGGACGAGACCCGCCAGGTTCCCGAGCCCGTCTGACCTCCACGCCGCGTCCGGCGACTCCACCCGCCGTCGACGGCGATAAGCTCGGGGCATGCCCGAGTACACACCACCGCTGCGTGATATCTCGTTCGTCCTCGACCACATCGCCGACATCGATGCGATCACGGCGCTTCCCGGCTTCGAGCACGTCGACCGAGACACCATCGACGGCGCCCTCGCCGAAGCCGGACGGTTCATGGCGGAGGTCTTCGCCCCCACCAACCGCGTCGGCGATCAGGTCGGCGCTCGGCTCGTCGACGGCCACGTGGTGACCCCCGACGAGTTCAAGAAGGCCTGGACCCAGTACGTCGAAGCCGGATGGAACGCCGTGTCGGGCCCCGCGGAGTTCGGCGGGCATGGCTTCCCGCACGTCGTCGGATTCGCCATCAGCGAGATGATGACCGCCGCCAACCTGGCGTTCAGTCTCTGTCCCATGCTCACCGGCAGTGCCATCACGGTGCTCAGAGATCACGGCGACGACCATCTGCGCTCGACCTACCTCGAGAAGCTCGTCACCGCCGAATGGACCGGAACGATGGTCCTCACCGAGCCGGAGGCCGGGTCCGACGTCGGTGCGCTTCGCACCAAGGCCGAGCCGAACGACGACGGCACCTGGTCCATCACCGGCACGAAGATCTTCATCACTTGGGGCGACCACGACCTGGCCGACAACATCGTCCACCTCGTCCTCGCCCGCATCCCCGATGCGCCGCCGGGAACGAAGGGCATCTCGCTGTTCGTCGTCCCCAAGTTCCTCGTCGACGCCGACGGGGGTGTCGGCGAGCGCAACGCCATCCAATGCGTGTCGATCGAACACAAGCTCGGCATCCACGCCAGCCCCACCTGCGTGCTGAGCTTCGAAGGCGCCACCGGTTGGATGCTCGGGGAGCCGAACCGAGGCATGCGCGCCATGTTCACGATGATGAACCAGGCCAGGGTCGAGGTCGGACTGGAGGGATTGGCCGTCTCCGAACGGGCCTATCAGAAGGCCCTCCACTACTCGAAGGAACGCCGACAAGGCCGAGCCATCGACGCCCCGAGAAACGAGCAGTCGCCGATCATCGAGCATCCCGACGTTCGTCGGATGTTGATGACGATGCGGGCGTACAACGAGGCGATGCGGGCACTGTTGTACGACACCGCCGGCGCCGTCGACCGGGCCACCCACCATCCCGACGAGCACGAGCGGAACGCGGCCCGCGAACGAGCGGCGCTGCTGACACCGGTCGCCAAGGCCTGGTCGACCGACCTGGCGGTGGAGATGACCTCCATCGGGGTGCAGATCCACGGCGGGATGGGATACATCGAAGAGACCGGCGCCGCCCAGTTCTACCGCGACTCGCGGATCACGCCCATCTACGAGGGAACCAACGGCATCCAAGCCATCGATCTGGTCATGCGGAAGCTCCCCATGGCCGGCGGTGACGTGGTTCGCGGCTACCTCCGTGAGATCGAGGACCTCGACGGTCCGCTCGCCGCGGCCGGGGAGCGCTTCGCGGCGATCCGGTCCCGCCTCGCCGCCGGCCTCGAGGTGCTGTCGAACGCCACGTCGTGGATGCTGACCCGGGACGATCCCCGCGACGTCCTCGCCGGAGCCAGCCCGTACCTCCGCATCTTCGGCACCGTCGCCGGAGGAGCGTACCTGGCCCGTCTGGCCCTGGCAGCCACCCCGACATCCGACGACGCGTGGGCGGAGGCGAAGATCGCCACCGCCGAGTTCTATGCGAACCAGCTCCTTCCCCAGGTGGAAGGTCTCGTCGCGGCGGTCGAAGCGGGCGCCGACGAGCTGTACGCGATCGATCCCGCCCACCTGGAACCGGCATCCTGAGGATCGCCCCCGTCCCGGCAGACGGCCGGGATCCCGGCCGTAGCGCCCCGCGACGACTACCTTTCGGGTCGGGCCGGCGCAGGAAACCGCCAGGACGGAGAGGTTCCGTTCCTCCCATGGCCACCTCCGGTGGTGTCGGGATCAGGCCCCTTCTCCAGTACCGACCCGAGGGAACATGCCCGATACGACCACCGATCTGTCCACCGACGTCTCCTTCGCCGATCTCGGCGTCCCCCAGGACCTCACCGAGCTCCTCGCCTCGCAGGGGATCGAACGTCCCTTCCCCATCCAGGCCATGACGATCCCCGATGTGCTCGCCGGCCGCGACGTCCTCGGCAAGGCGAAGACCGGATCGGGCAAGACCCTCGCCTTCGGACTTCCGATGGCCATCAAGCTCGAGGAGGCCCGCCCCGGCCGACCCCGCGGCCTGGTCCTCGTCCCCACCCGCGAGCTCGCCCAGCAGGTGACCTCGGCGCTGCGGCCGCTGCTGGCGACCCGCGGCATGCACCTGATCGCCGTCTACGGTGGATCATCCATGCAGGAGCAGATCGACGCTCTCGAGGGTGGGGTGGAGGTGGTCATCGCCACTCCGGGAAGGCTCATCGATCTGCTCGAGCGCCGCAAGGTCCGCTTCGACGACATCGAGGTCGTCGCCATCGACGAAGCCGACCAGATGGCCGACATGGGGTTCATGCCGCAGGTCCGTCGGATCATGTCCGCCATGCCCGAGTCGCATCAGACGGTGCTGTTCTCGGCCACCTTGGACCACCAGGTCCAAGAGCTCGTCGATCGCTACCTGACCGAACCGATCGACCACGCGGTCGAATCCCCCACCGAGACGGTCAGCACGATGTCGCATCGCTTCTTGAAGGTGCACCACATGGACAAGGTCAAGGTGGCCGCCCGCATCGCCGGCGCTGCCGAACGCACCTTGATGTTCACCCGCACCAAGCACGGCGCCGACCGGCTCGCTCGCGACCTCGCCGACGAGGGCGTCCGCGTCGCGGCGATCCACGGGGACCTTCCCCAGCACAAGCGGGAACGGTCCCTCGAGAGCTTCCGCTCCGGAACGATCGCGGTCCTCGTCGCCACCAACGTCGCCGCCCGCGGCCTCCACATCGACGCCGTCGACATCGTCGTCCATTTCGATCCGCCGGACGACCCCAAGACGTACCTGCACCGCTCGGGCCGTACCGCCCGCGCCGGCGAGTCGGGGCTCGTGGTCACGCTGGTCGAGTGGGATCAGGTGAACGAGGTCCTCGGGATCCAACGACGAGCCGGGTTGAACGTTCCGATCATCAAGATGCTCTCCAACGACGATCGGCTCGACGATCTGGCCGGGTGGGAGCCGCCGCCGGACCTGGCACCCTTCAAGGGTCGCACCCGACGCAGCCTCAGCCGGCGTCGCCGGCGCTGAGAACCGACTCGTCCGCTCACACAGGAGGAACGAACCCACCATGTCCAAGCAGTACGACGCTCCCCCGGCGATGACCCTCGACCTCGACTCCACCTACGAGGCGACCCTGCACACCACCGAGGGTGCGATCACGATCCGCCTGTTCGCCGAAGACGCCCCCATCACGGTGAACAACTTCGTGACCCTCGCACGAGACGGCTTCTACGACGAGGTCATCTTCCATCGGGTCGTGCCCGGATTCGTGATCCAGGGCGGCGACCCGACCGGAACCGGGCGAGGCGGCCCGGGATACCGCTTCCGCGACGAGCTCGACAAGCCCCGGCGCTACTCGCGGGGTACCGTCGCGATGGCGAACGCCGGACCCAACACCAACGGCTCGCAGTTCTTCATCTGCCTCGACGACGTGGGCTTGCCTCACCAGTACACGATCTTCGGGGAGGTCACCGACGGCATGGACGTCGTCGACGCCATCGCGGCATCGGACCTGCGGGGAGAACGTCCCGTCGAGGACGTCACCATCACCACGGTCGACGTCGTTCAGACCTGAACCCGTCGGTCCCGACTACTGCAGAGTGCGCAGGAAGGCGACGACGTCGGCGATGTCCTGATCCGACAGCGACGGGTTGCCGCCCTTGGGTGGCATCGCCACCCCGGTCGTGTTGGCCGGATCGTCCACCGGGCGGCCCGTCTCGATGAAGGCCACGAGCTCCTCGTCGGTGAGGCCCTGGATGAACTCGCTGTTGGTCAGGTCCTTGCCCAGACCCGGGATGCCCGTGGCATCCGGACCGTGACAAGCCACGCAGGTGCCCTTGTAGATCTCCTCACCGCGGGCTGCCGCCTCGCCGTCGCCGGCCCCACCGTCGCCCGGGACCGTCGTCGGGCCTCCACCGCCAGGGGCCGAGGTGGTGGTGGGCGGCACCGCCACCGATCCGGACGGCGACCGGTTCGCCGCCGCGACGGCGCCCCACGCGAGGGCGATGACCGCCACCGCGATCAGGAGCGGGACGAGCCACAGCACGGGCGAGCCGTCGTCGTCGTGGTCCGCGGGGGAAGCAGCGCCTTCGGGGTTCACGGAGTCGTTCATGGGCGATCCACTCGTCTCGACGTCGGTACCGCCGAGAGCCTAGCGTCGCCACCGGATTCGCCATATTCCCCGACGAGAGCGACCGCGATCTGTCAGCTCGCCAACCGGCGCCGACGGTCCCGGATGCGACGGCGAAGCCGGCGGCGGTCGTCGGCGTCCATCCCACCCCACACGCCTTCGGTCTGGTTCGTGCTGAGGGCGAACTGGAGGCACGCCTCCCGGACGGGACATGCGGCGCAGATCTCCTTGGCGACCCGGGAACCCGCAGGATCCTCCTCCGTGGGGAAGAACAGCTCCGTCGGAGCCTCCGCGCACGCCGCCTGTCGGCGCCAGTCCTCGTTCGGTTCCCACGTCAGATCGTGAAGCGCAAGCATGCCGCCTACCGTCCCTTCGTCGCCGCATCCAGAGAACGTTGCCGGATGCAACCGTGTTCCCACCTTCTTCCTGGACGGCGAGGGTCGCACCTCGGCGAACGAGACGAGCGAACGGACCGGTTCAGGACGGCATACGGGTGTCGTCGAACTCCCAGCCGAGATCATCGGCACGCACCGCGATCACGCCCTCGAGACGATGCACCAGTTCGACCAGGATCCGGGCATCCGACCGGTTGGGCACCGTGCCCGACACGGTGGCGATGCCCTCGGTGACGTCGACGTCGACCACTGCGGGATCCAACAGGAGGATCCGTTCCACCACGTCGTGGCGGATCTCGTCGGCGATGACCGAGTCGGGTCTGGCGAACGCCGCGACGATGTCGGCCCGGGAGACGATCCCCTCCAAACGTCCCTCCGGGTCGACCACGGGGAGGCGCTTGACACCGTGCTGGGACATCTTCCGGGCGGCTTCGGAGATGTCCGAATCCATGTCGATGCAGATCGGGTTCCGCGACATCGCGTCGGCGACCAGGGTTCCTTCCCGCGGCTTGCGCTCGCCGAACACGGTCGCCAGGAGACGACGGCGCTGGTTCCCCCAGGCCCGATCCGCCTCGGCCTCGACGAAGTCGGCCTCGGTGATGATCCCGACGACCGTGCCGTCGGGATCCAGAACCGGGAGACCACTCACACCGGCATCGATCATCTTCCGCGCCGCCTCCTTGAGACCGGCCGTCGGCTCGATCGCGACGACGTCGGTCGACATGACGTCCCTGACCTTCACGATGGTTCCTTTCGACGTCCGTTCCGGGGCCAGGCTAGTGAGCCGCCCGGCAGGTGGCTCAATCCTCCCAGTCCTCCGGCGGATAGTGGTGCTCCCGCATGGTGGCGATCCTCGCCGCGTACGCAGCCGCCTCCGACCGGCGCCGCATCTCCATCTTCGACAGCAGGTTCGAGACGTAGTTCTTGACCGTCTTCTCGGCGAGGAACAGCTCCTCGGCGATCTGCCGGTTCGTCTTCCCTTGGGCGATGAGGTCCAGGATCCGACGCTCCTGCGGCGAGAGCCTCGCCAGCAGCGGATCCTCGGCGTGCTGCTTGCGGAGCTTCTCGAAGAGCCGCTCGGTCATCTCGGGATCGAGCAGCGACTCACCGGCGCCGACCTTGCGGATCGAATCGATCAGCGCAGCCGAATCGATCCGCTTGAGCACGTACCCGGCGGCGCCGGCCATGATGGCCGCCATGAGCGCCTCCTCGTCGGCGTAGGAGGTCAACATGAGGACCCCCACATCGGGCCAGCGAGCCTTGATCTCCCGGCACGTCTCGACGCCCGAACCGTCGGGAAGGCGCACGTCGAGAACGACCACGTCGGGAGCGTCGTAGCCGACCCGACGGATCCCATCCGCCGCGGTCCCGGCCTCCCCGACCACCGTGAACCCCTCCTGGGCGTCGAGGAGCGCTTTGAGCCCCTGACGGACGACCTCGTGATCGTCCACCAACACGATCCGGAGATCTCTCGCTGCGTCGCTCATGTCCTCAACGGTAATGGTTCGCGGTCGCTTCGGCCGGGTTCCCCAGGAACCGAACCCGGATCCGGAGCGTTACCCTGGTCCTCGTGGATCCCCATCCGTTCGGCCCCGAGCGCCTCAAGGCCCTGGTCGAAGGAGCCGCGTCGGTCGCCGGCCAGACCGACCTGCAGGCGGTCCTCGCCAACACCGTGGACACCGCCATGGAGATCACCGGGGCCCGCTATGGAGCGCTCGGCGTCCTCGGCGATCACGGGTCGCTGGTGGACTTCGTGTACCGCGGGTTGACGCCCGCCGAAGCCCGGGCCATCGGGGAGCTGCCCAAAGGACGCGGTGTGCTGGGACTCATCGCGCGCGCCGGCGAGACGATCCGCCTCGACGATCTGGAGCAGCATCCCGACGCCGTCGGCTACCCCCCTCATCATCCGGAGATGCACACCTTCTTGGGGGTGCCGATCCGGGCCGGCAACGAGCTGTTCGGGAACCTCTACCTGACCAACAAGCCCTCCGGCTTCACCGCCGAAGACGAGGCCCTGGTCGAAGCCCTCGCCCTCATCGTGGGAGCCGCCGTCCGCACCGTGCGTCTCCAGACCCGCCTCCGCACCTTGGCGGTGGCCGAAGACCGCGAACGGATCGCCATGGACCTCCACGATGCCATCATCCAGGACCTGTTCGCCGTCGGCCTGTCCCTCCAGGCGCAGACGCTCAAGGTCGCCGACCCCGAAGTCCGCGAAGCATTGGAAGCCAACGTGGCGAGCCTCGACGAGGCCATCGCGGCCCTCCGCCGCTTCATCTTCGAGCTGCCCACGGAAGCCCCGACGGACATCCGCTCCGATCTGCGGGAGGTCATCACCGCCCTCACCGGACCGTACGACGACGTCTCGGTCGAAGTGAGCTACACCGGCGACCTGGACGCCTTGACACCCACCGTCTGCAAGGACGTCCGACAGTTTGTCTCCGAGGCCGTCTCCAACGCGCTCCGTCATTCCGGGAGCGACCGCATCACCGTGCGGGTGGATGGCCGACCGGACCGGCTCGTGATCGAAGTGACCGATCACGGCTCCGGCTTCGACCCCGAGACGGCCGTGTGGGGACTGGGGCTCGCGAACCTCCAGAGCAGGGCTCACCGGGCCGGCGGCACCCTCGACATCGACTCGGAACCCGGCAAAGGCACGACCCTGCGCGCGTCGCTGCCCCTCTAGGGGAGTCGATCGCTGCGAGCGCTCCCGCCGGGACGGAGAAGTTCGCTGCAGTGTGCGCGCATGGCTACCCTTCGGGCGCTCGCGAACGACCGGCGAGACCAGGGGAGACTGCACCATGGTCATGAAGATCACCTACCGCGGAACCGAGACCGTCGTACCCGACGGCGGCTCCGCCGTCATCGGCGCCGACCCGGAGGCCACCGTTCGGATCGCCAAGCCGGGTATCTCTCGCCGACACGTCGTGATCTCGGGCAGCGATGGCATGTGGGTGCTCGAGGACGCGGCCTCCAAGAACGGCACCTTCCACAACGGGACCCGCATCCGCCGCCTCGAGCTGACCGGCCCCACCACGGTGCGCCTCGGCCATCCCACCGAAGGCGAGCTGGTCGCGTTGACCCCCGGCGATCGGGAGGCGACGAAGGTCGTGACGCCAGCCCCCGCATCGCGACCGACCCCGGCGAGGCCCGCGGCCCGGAGCGTGCCGGGGTCCGCGGCGACCTCCACCGACCCCCGACTGGACGACCTCGTCGCCACGCTCGCCGACACGGTCAAGGCGGTGCGAGGGTTGACGTTCTCGGTCTGGGCGATGATCGCGATCACCGCCGTCCTGGCGCTGCTGACCCTCTTCGTGGGCATCCTCGGCTGATCCGACCGCCTCGGCGCGGTCATTGCTCCCCGGTGGAGTCCCGCAGGAAGCGCTCGATCTCGTCGACGAGCTCGTCGGCGGTCGGCAACGACTCGAACGACGGTGGGGGCGTCTGCGCATCGACAGCCGATTCGAGCTTCGCGACGTACGCCCTGGCGTCTTCTCTCCCGGCCACGATCCGGTCCAGCTCCTCGCGTTGCGCCGCCGCCTCCTCGGCCACGGTGCCCACCGGAACGTCGATCCCGAGCTGACGCGACAGGTGCTCCAAGAGGGCGAGCTCCCCTGCGTGGTAGGGCTCGTTGACGTAGTGCGGGACCTGCGCCCAGTAGCCGACGGCGGGGATCCCCGCATCGGCGAACCCGGCCCGGATGATGCTGACCGCGGCCGCCGGCACGACCAGCTCGTTGTGCAGGACCTCGTCGCCGGGGGCGAGAAGGCCGTCGTCCGAGACGGTGCACACCACCCGCACCGGTCGCGTGTGCGGCACCGGTGCGGGGACGGCACCCAACGTCACCAGCTTCGAGACGCCGATGCGGCGACCGAGATCGACCAGCTCTGCGGTGAGACGCTGCCAACGGAAATCCGGTTCGCTCCCGGAACCCACCAGGACGGTCTGGCCTCCGACGTCGGCGCGCACGATCTCGAAGGAGGGCCACACGACCTCATCCAGGTTCCCCTCCGAGAAATGCAACACCGGCCGGTTGGACCGGAAATCGAACACCCGATCGGAATCGACCTCCGCGACCAGGTTCCCCTCGGCAGCGAGCCTCCGGGCGGCTCCGCTGGCGACGCCCGAGGCGTCTCCCCAGCCCGCCAGGGCCAGCACGAACGGAGCCCCGGCGGTTCCCTCCAGGTCGACGATCCGAACCAGGTCGCTCATCGTGACCTCCGCGCGGGGTGGGGGATCGGACCGAGGCCGTCGCCGGAACGGTGCCCGGCGAGCCTGCCGATCGAGACCGTCACGACCGCCTCCCCGGGGAGCATCTCGGGGATCGGCCAGCTCGACGCCCGGTACTTGTCGACGAACAGTGCCGCCACCTCTGCTTCGAATCCGGGGTCCGTCACCACCGACGCGGTCCCCCACACGGTGACGGCCTCCCATTCGCCCATCAGCTCATCGAACCTGGTCACGGTCACGCACACGTCGGGCTTCTTCAGCACCGCGTCGAGGCGAGGCCCCGGGCGAGTGCGGAAGACGATCCGATCTCCGAACAGGACGAAGAACACGGGCGACACGTACGGCTCCGAGTCGATGATCGTCCCCAGATGGGCGACCTCCACCTCGGTCAGGATCTCGTGGCAGCGTTCGAGGGAGATCTCCGGCATGCCCCGAAGCCTACGACGCCGATCGGCTCGTCGCGGCGCGGATCGTTACAGGTACAGGCCCGAAGGGGTCTCTTCCGCCTTCGCTTCGAGGGCCTGCTTCCGCCGGAGCTGTTCGAGCTGGGCGGCAGCCGACACCTGTTGGGACCACAGGGACGCCTGGATGCCGTGGAACAACCCTTCGAGCCATCCGACGAGCTGAGCCTGTGCCAGTCGCAGCTCCGACTCCGAGGGAGCTTCCGCCTGCAGCGGCAGGAAGATCGCGTCGACCTCGTCGCGAAGCTCGTCCGACAGCGCCTCCTTCAGCTCGTCGAGGGATCCCTCGTAGATCTTGACGAGGCGCCGACGGCCGGCTTCGTCGAGGGGTGCCTGGCGCACTTCCTCGAGCATCGCACGGGTCATCGAGGCGATGCGCATCAGCTTGCTCGGTTCGGCCACCAAGGCCGGCGGCGAGACGGTGGGCGCCTCCTCGGTCGCCGTCGGGGGATCCACCACCTCGGGGGTGAGCGGCGTCGATCCTGTCGGGGTTTCGTCGGTGAGCGGTTCGTGGGACATGACGCAAGCATACGCCGACGAGGACCGGTCCGACGCGGTAGCCTGCCGAGGTGGAGGGAAGCGACCGCGCAGGGGAGACCGGCGATGGTAGCCCGCGCCCGAAACGACGCCTGTTGCGCCGTCTCGGGCTCACCGCGGCGGTGATCGTCGCCCTCACCGCCGTCACCATCGCGGCGGTGTTCGTCGTCGGCCCGAGACGGGCGCTCCCGCAGATCGACGGGGTCCTGCCGGTCGATGGACTCCACGGCGAGGTGCGGGTCGTCCGCGACGCCCTCGGCGTGCCGTACGTCGAAGCGTCCGACACCCACGACCTGTTCTTCGCCCAAGGATGGGTCCACGCCCAGGAACGGTTCTGGCAGATGGACGTCTGGCGCCACATCGGTGCGGGAACGTTGGCGGAGATGTTCGGCGCCGATCAGGTCGAGACCGATGCGTTCTTGCGGACGATGGGGTGGCGACGACTCGCCGAAGCCCAGTACGCCGCCATGCCCGACGCCGAACGGCAGGTGCTCGACGCCTACACCGCCGGCGTCAACGCCTACCTCGCGACCCGCTCTCCGTCTCGGCTCGCCTTCGAGTACTCGCTGCTCGATCTGCTCAACCGGTCCTACGACCCGGCACCCTGGACGCCCGAGGACAGCCTCACGTGGGGCAAGGTGATGGCGTGGGATCTCGGCGGCAACCTCGGGGCGGAGATCGATCGGGCCATGCTGGCGGGCGTGCTCGGTCCGGACCGGGTCGATCGCCTCTACCCGAGCTACCCCGAGACGAACCCGGTGATCGTTCCCTCGACGGACCGGGATGTCTCTCCGGCCGCCTCTCTCCGGCTCTCGCCGGCGATGACCGCGGCGCTCGAACGCGTCGACGGGCGCCTCGGGGCGTTGCGGGCGTTGGCCGGCAGGGGAGATCCCGACGTCGGGATCGGATCGAACTCATGGGTCGTCTCCGGTCGGCTGACGGCGACCGGAGCACCGATCCTCGCCAACGACCCGCACCTGGGGATCCAGATCCCGTCGATCTGGTACCAGATCGGCCTCCGATGCCGACCGGTCTCCGCCGACTGCCCGTACGACGTGGTCGGCTTCTCGTTCGCGGGTTCCCCGGGGATCGTGATCGGACACAACGCCCGGATCGCATGGGGTTTCACGAACCTGGGTCCCGACGTTCAGGACCTGTACATCGAGAAGATCGATCCGAACGACCCGGATCGCTACCGGGTCGGCGAACGATGGGTCGACATGGAGGTTCGGGTCGAGACGATCGACGTGGCCGGTGGAGACCCCGTCCAGATCCGCGTTCGGTCCACCCGCCACGGTCCGGTCATCTCCGACGTCTACGGCCCACTGTCGGACTTCGACGCCGCCGGGGTCGAACGGCCCGAGCCGTACGCGGTGGCACTGCGATGGACGGCACTCGACGACGTGCCCAGCATCCTCGAACCCCTACTCGGACTGAACCGCGCCACCGACTGGGAGTCGTTCCGTGCCGCCTTGGAGCGCTTCGACGCCCCGGCGCAGAACGTCGTCTACGCCGACGTCGACGGCCACATCGGCTACCAGGCACCCGGGCGCATCCCGATCCGCCGCAGCGGAGACGGCACGTTGCCCGTCCCCGGCTGGACCGACCGCTACGAGTGGGAAGGCTTCGTCCCCTACGACGACCTGCCGCGCCTGTTCGATCCCGAAGCCGGCTACATCGTGACGGCCAACAACGCGGTCGTCGACGGCGGCTACCCCTACCTGCTGACCACCGACTGGAACTACGGGTACCGGGCCCGACGCATCGACGATCTCCTCTCGTCGAATCCGGGGCTCACCCTTCGGGACCATGGCTGGATCCAGTTCGATACCTACGACCTGTGGGCCGAGGAACTCGTCCCGGCCCTCCTGGCGGTCACCAGCTCCGGGTTCGACGACACCGATACCGAGGCGAGACGGATCCTCGCCGCGTGGGACCGCCACGACGACGCCGACTCCGCCGGTGCCGCCATCTTCAACGTCACCTGGCGACGGATCCTCGCCAACACCTTCCAGGACGAGCTCCCGGTGGATCGATGGCCGATCGGCGCGTCGCGATGGGTGACGGTCGTGTCCGATCTGCTCACGACCCCCGACGACGCGTTCTGGGACGACATCTCCACCCCCGAACGCGAGAACCGCGACGCGATCCTCCGGCGTTCGTTCCTCGAATCCGTCGACGAGCTCACCGACCGGTTCGGGAACCGACCCGAGGAATGGCGCTGGGGAGACCTCCACACCTCCACCTTCGTCAACCAGACCCTCGGCAGTACCGGGATCGGGCTCGTCGACGCCCGGTTCAATCGGGGAGCGTTCGCCACGTCGGGGAGCAAGGACGCCGTCAACGCCACCGGCTGGACCGCCACCGACGGTTATGCGGTCGACTGGGTCCCGTCGATGCGGATGCTGGTCGACCTCGGCGACCTGGACCGGTCCCTGACCGTGCACACGACCGGCCAGTCCGGCCACATCGCGTCGCCGCACTACGACGACATGATCGATCGGTGGCTGCGGGGCGACTACTACCCGATGTGGTGGGCGCCATCGTCGATCGCGGCGGATGCCCGATCGACCCTGGTGCTGGTCCCGGGGGGATAGCACGGATCGGCCGCGGCCGTCTACGCGACGGTGAACTCGATCGTGTGCCAGCCGGTCGCCCCGTCGGGACGAGGATCGTGACGCTCCTCGGTCTGGGTGACCCCGGTTCCGTCGGTCGCCCTGACCCGGAGCCGGTGCCTTCCGACAGACGCATCGATGGGCAGCATCCACTGCACCCAGGCGTCTTCGGACAACGGCTCGGAGAGCTCAGCCTCCTGCCACGGTTCGTCGTCGAGCTGGACCTCGACCTTGGCGATCCCCCGAGTCGGTGCCCACGCGACACCGGCGGCGATCACCTCTCCGACGACGCGGCCCCCGAAGAGGGGACGATCGATGCGCGACTGGGTCTTGATGGGGGCCTGCTTCGCCCATCCGCGGGGGATCCAGTACCCGTCGAACGCATCCCATGTGGTGAGCTCGATCTCCGCCAGCCACTTGGTCGCCGACACGTACCCGTAGAGGCCGGGAACGATCAGTCGGGCCGGGAAGCCGTGCCGGCGCGGCAACGGCTCGCCGTTCATGCCGACCACGATGAGCGGGTCGCGACCGTCGAAGGCGGCCGCGGTCGGGAACCCCGCAGTCCATCCGTCGACCGACCGACCGACGATCTGTGATGCATCGGGGTGGACGCCGGCCGTCTCGAGCACGTCGACCAGGCGGACGCCCTGCCACTTGGCGTTCCCGACGAGGGTGTCCCCGACCGGGTTCGAGACACACGAGATGGTCACGTAGCGCTCGACCTGGGGCATCGAGAGCAGGTCGTCGTAGGTGAGTTCGAGCTCGCGATCGACCATACCGGTGACCTTCAGGGTCCAGGTCTCGGGGTCGACCACGGGAACCACGAGCGCCGTATCGACCCGGTAGAAACGCGGCTCACCGAGCACGATCGGCGTGAGTCCCGGGATGTCGAAGGCATGTTCCGCCGAGACCGGGACGACTCTGATCTCGGGTTCGGGGAGGACCGCCGACACCCGCACCGCCTCCGAGCGACGGATGATGAGCTGCCGGCCTGCGATCGTCGCGACCAGCGCACCGGCGGCCACGGTCCCGAGCAACCCGACGAACCGGCGGCGCTCGATGACGTCCGGACCCGGAACCGCCGCCGCCGGGTTCGACGCAGACGATCTCCGGTCGGCGTCGAGGAGAAGACGCAACGCCAGGGCGCCGACGGCGGCCGCCGATGCGGTGGCGAGGATGGTGGCCGCCGGCGCGGACGCCCCCGAGGCGAGCTGGGCGGCGATCCCCACCAGCGCGAAGGCGGCGAACACGGCCGGACCGACCCACGGGCGGCGTGACGTGGCCCGACCGGTCACGGCGCCGACGACGAGCGCCACGACGACCGTACCGATGGCGAGCGCGCCCTTGTCGGCGGTGCCCAGAACCGAGATGGCGGTCCGCGCCAGCCATCCCGGCGAGATGTCGACGATGACGGCTCCGATCGACGAGATCGCCGATGGGATCCCGGGGGACAGGCCGGCCGCGAACTCGGTGATCCCCAGCGCGAGACCTGCCGCCGCCGCACCGGACCACCCGGCGCGACGCGGCACGATCGCCTCGGTGGTGGGGCTCGTGTCGCTCATCGGCGACAGTCAACCATCTCCACGGCGTTTCGGGAGACACCGGCGGGCGAAGTTCACGCTTTGTTCACCGGCCGGGCACGCTTGCCCCATGCCAGGAAACGCTCGCGCGGGAAGGTGTTGAGGACCCGGGACGCGGGAACCCATCCGCGTTGGGCGTTGCGAACCCCCCAGCGGATGTTGGCGAGCTCCGAGACGTGGTGGGCGTCGGTGTCGATCACGAACACGACGTCGTCACGGTCTCGGATCGAGAACAGCACGTCGGCGGAGACGTCGAGCCGATCGAGGTGGGAGTTGATCTCGATGGCGGTGCCGGTCTCGGCGGCGACGTCGAAGACCTCGTCGAGATCGAGCTCGATCCCCGGGCGGATCCCGATCCGACGTCCCGTGAGGTGCCCGATGGCGTCGACGGCACGGTGACGCATCGCAGCGACGATGCGGGCGGTCTGCTGGTCGCGGGGGAGGTCGAAGGACGAGTGCACACTGGCGACGCACCAATCGAAGGCCATGAGGAACTCGGCGTCGTAGTCGAGCGATCCGTCCTTGCCGATGTTCAGTTCGCTGCCGTGGAGGATCGTCAGGTCCGGGTAGCGCTCCCTCAGATCTTCGATCCGGGCCCGCTGCTGGAGCACCTCGTCTCGCGACAGGCCGTTGATCGTCAGGTTCTCGGCGTGGTCGGTGATCGCGACGTACTCGAGCCCGCGCTCGACCGCTGCAGCCACCATCTCCTCCAGCGTGCTCCTCCCGTCGCCCGACCACGCCGAGTGCACGTGCAGGTCGCCGACGATGTCGTCGACGGCCACGACCTTCGGCAACGTCCCGGCGAGCCCGGCTTCGATCTCGCCGCGGTCCTCACGCAGCGGCGGAAGGATGGGCGGCAGGTCGAGCGCCGCGTAGATGTCCTCCTCGGTGGACGACGCGACCACTTCGCCCCCATCGGTCTCCGACAGCGCGTACTCGTTCAACGTCCAGCCATGCTCGAGCGCGAGCTGCCGGAGATGGATGTTGTGCGCCTTCGATCCGGTGAAGTACAGCAGCGCCGCCCCGTACTGGTCTGCGCCGACGACCCGCACGTCGACCTGCATCCGGGTCGTCGTGACGATCGAGGTCTTCGTCTCCCCTTGGACGATGACCTCGGCGACCAGCGGGAGTCCCACGAAGGCCTCCATCACGCTCGCCGGGTCGGCGGAGGCGACGATGATGTCGAGGTCGCCGATGGTCTCGCGGAACCTGCGCAAGCTCCCGGCGTACTCGACCCGGTCGACCGCGGGAAGGCCGCCGAGCGCGGCGACGATGTCCTCTGCGAGCGGGAGCGCGTCGGCGATGGGTGTGCGATGCTCCTCGCCGTGCAGGCCGAGCCGTTCGATCGCCTTGCCGATCTTCTGCTCGGTCTTGGCTGACATGCGAGGGAGCTCTTGGATCCGATGCTCCTCGATGGCGCGTTGGAGATCCTCGATCGTCTCGACGCCGAGGCGCCGCCACAACAGGAGCACCGTCTTGGGCCCGACACCGGGGATCCTCATCAGCTCGAGCAGCCCAGGCGGGTACTTCTGTCGCAGCCGATCGAGCTTGCCGATGTGTCCCGTTTCGACGAACTCCCGGATCCGGCGGGCCGTGTGGTCACCGATCCCCTCGATCGCCTTCAGCTCGTCGAGACCCAGCTCGGCCACGTCGACGCCGGCAGTGCGGATCGCGTCAATCGCCTTGTCGTAGGCCCGAACCCTGAAGGCCTGGGCGGAGCCTTCGTCGAGCTTCTCCAGCTCGGCGAGCTCCCGCAGGGCCTGGATGATCTCCTCGTTGCTCCGCCGCATCGGACTGAAGGTACCCGGACGCGCCGGTCAGAACACGTACAGGCCGTACGCGACGAAGGCGACGAGGAGGAGGACCCCTTCGAGCCGGACGATCCGCTGGCCGGTGAACGCGAACAGCCCGGCCATGAACGACGCCGCCACCATGAGGCCGACGATGATCGGCGTGACGTCGACGAGCGGGCCGGGGCCGATCGTGGCGGCCAGGCCGGCCACCCCCAACGAGTTGAAGATGTTCGAACCCAAGATGTTGCCCAAGATCAGATCGGATTCCCCATGACGGGCAGCGGCGATGGCCGCAGACAGCTCAGGCAGGCTCGTACCGACGCCGGTCATGAGCCCGAGGAAGGCGGCCGACAGTCCGAACCGCTCGCCGAGGCCGATGGCACCGTCCAGGAGCTGGTCGGCGGCGACCAACGTGATCCCCAGCGCGACGATCCCGATCACGAGCTCGCGGCCGACGTCGGATCGGAGACGCCGGAAGCGGCTTTCGAGCGCGGCCTCGGTCGTGGGTTCGCCGTCGGCTTCGGTCTCGTCGCCTCCCAGTTCCTCCTCGATCTCGGCGAGGACGGCGTCGGGATCCTCCGACGCCCAGCGTGCCATCAACGTGGTCGCGACCCCCAACGACCCCAACAGGAGGAGCCCTTGCCACAGCTCGGGATGACCCCCGGCGAGGACCGCGGCGAGGGTGACCACCGACGCGAACATGAGGGCCCCCTCGCGGCGGATGACCGCCCTCCGCGACGCGATGGGGGTCAGCAGCGCGGCCGCCCCGAGCACGAGCGACACGTTGGCGGTGTTCGAGCTGGTGACGTTCGATACGGCGAGGTCGATGTTGCCCTCGAGCGCCGCGAGGCCCGACACGAGGAACTCGGGGACCGATGTGCCGAAGCCGACGATGACCGCCCCGATCAGGATGACCGAGACCCCGAGCGAACGCGAGACACGGATCGAGGATCGGACCATGCGATCCGCGGCGAGCACCAGGACGACGAGACCGACGACCGCCTGGATGATGTCAACCATGCCGGTCACCCATGGTCAGGCATGCTACCGGCGGGCCCCCACGCCTTATCCCGCCATGCGCGTGGCCGACCGAGACGCTAGCTAACCTCGGAGCATCATGACCCCAGACACCGAACGCGTCCACAAGACCTGGCTGCACTCGGACCGGTACATCCCCCGGCGTTTCGTTCGGCCCGCCATGCAGTTCATGGAGACGGAGTCCGCCGGCGGCATCGTCCTCATCGTGGCCGCCGCCGTCGCGATCATCTGGGCCAACTCGCCGCTGTGGGAGTCCTATTTCCGGTTCTGGGAGACCCACCTGACGATCGAGGTCGGCTCCTGGTTCCACTTCAACGAGTCACTCAAGGATCTCGTCAACGACGGCTTGATGGCGATCTTCTTCTTCGTCGTCGGTCTCGAGATCAAGCGGGAGCTGGTGGTCGGGGAGCTCAACGAACCGAAGAAGGCAGCCCTGCCGGCGATGGCGGCGATCGGCGGCATGATCGTCCCTGCGCTGATCTACACCGGGTTCATCCTCTCGTCGGGGGGCGGCGAGGCCATCAAGGGATGGGGCATCCCGATGGCGACCGACATCGCCTTCTCCGTCGGCATCCTGGCGCTCCTGGGATCCCGCGTCTCGATCGGCGCGAAGCTGTTCCTCTTGGCGTTGGCGATCGTCGACGACCTCGGCGCCATCATCGTGATCGCCGTGTTCTACACCGAGTCGCTCCAGTTCGCATGGCTGCTGGCGGCCATCGCGGGCCTGGCATTGGTGGCCGTGGCCGGGAAGGTCGGGATCAGGACGTACCTGTTCTACGGGACGATCGCCCTGTTCGTATGGTTCGCCGTGCTCGAATCGGGCGTGCATGCCACCATCGCGGGCGTCGCTCTAGGGCTGCTCACACCCGTCCATGCGCTCTATTCGGACGAGGAGTTCCGACGCAAGGCACGCTGGATCCTGGAACGGTTCGACATGGACGCCGCGGCGCCGAACTCGAAGGCTCGCCTCGACGAAGACGCCCTTCAGCTCGCCGCCGTCGCCACCGAATCGGTGCCGCCGCTCAACCGCCTCGAACATCGTCTCCACGGCTACTCGTCGTTCCTCATCATCCCCATCTTCGCCCTCGCCAATGCCGGCGTCCGGTTCATCGGCCTCGACATGGGCACCGTGGTGACCAGCCCGGTGATGCTCGGCGTCGCCTTCGGCTTGATGATCGGAAAGCCCGTCGGGATCGTCGGAGCCACCTGGCTGGCCGTGAAGATGAAGCTCGGTGAGCTGCCCCGGCGCACGGACTTCAAGAAGGTCGTCGGGCTCGGGTTCATCGCCGGCATCGGATTCACGGTGTCGCTGTTCGTCACCGAACTGGCGTTCCGCGGTTCGGATCTGGCGGAGCTCTTCGGCGACGAGGCGAAGATCGGGATCTTCCTCGGGTCGTTCGTCGCCGGTTTGATCGGGTTCCTGATCCTCCGCTCCAACAAGACGCCGCAGGAGGAACTCGAGGACGCCAGGGAGGCCGTCGGCGTGGCCGCCGTCGCCGCCGACTGATCCAGCCCCTGCCAGACTCGGTGACATGAACATCGCCGACATCACCGTCGTGGACGTCGCGGGCGTCGCGCGCAGGCTGGGATCGGTCCTCGACCGTCCCACCGTCGTGCTCCTCCCCCGGTACTTCGGCTGAGCACCCTGCCTCGAGATGCTGGCGCAGTTCGCGTCGGTCCACGAGGAGATCCTCCGAACCGGAGGAGCGGTCATCGCGATCGCTCCGGCGGCGGCGTACCAGGCGCGCCATCTGGCGGCGACCTCGGTACCGTTCGCGCTGTTCATCGACGAAGGCTCCGCGGTGACCCGGCGTCTGGCGTTCCGCCGCCGCTCCTTACCGGCGTTCGTGTTCGACCTGCGGGCATGGTCGCGATGGCTCGTCGCCCTCGCTCGTCACCGCCGGCAGGGCCGGATCACCGGGCACCATTCGTCGGTCCCGGGGGTCGCGGTCGTCACCGCCGAAGGGCACGTCGCGTGGTTGCACGAAGGCCGCGGCATCGGCGACTACCCGTCGCCGGCCGAGATCCGCGCCGAACTCGATCGCCTCATCGCCTCCGAGGAGAGGAACCGGCGATAGCGGCCCGCGGACGGTGCGCCATCGACGCGCCTCGCGACGTCCCGAGACGGGTGCTCGGTCTCGGCGCCGTCGACGTCCCCGGGGAACAGACGACGGTGATCCGCGGTTGGCACGTCACGATGACCCAACCGAACCCCCTGCGCGTCGCGTGGTCGGTCCTGCGGGCCCGACGCGTCCGTCCGCCCGCTCCTCGAGCTTCCGAGCCGGTAGACGAGCCGGACCGTCACGAGGACCTGGCGACGATCCTCGAGACGCTGGCCGCCGCCGGAACGCCGGCCCTCGTCGACCTGCGTTCCCGCCTCGATCGGTACCGCGATCGTCTCGCCGGCGTCGACCCCGACGATCTGGACCGACCGTCGGCGCTCGCGTACTGGATCGACCTGTACAACGCCGGGGCCCTCCGGCTCGCAGGGGATGCGCTCGCCGCAGGTCGGACGACCGTGCTTCGGGTCCCCGGTGCGTTCGACGACCCGTGGGTCGAGGTGGCCGGCGAGGCCCTGTCCCTCAACGACGTCGAACACGGCAAGATCCGCCGGTTCGGCGATCCCCGCATCCACGGCGCCCTCGTGTGTGGGTCGGTGTCGTGCCCCACCCTGCGCTACGAGCCCTTCGTCGGGGACCGGATCGATCGGCAGCTCGACGACCAGATGCGATCGTTCCTGGCGGCGGGAGGGGCGAGCTACGGACCGGCGGAGGGAACCCTGACCTTGTCGAGGGTGTTCCTCTGGTACGGGGGCGACTTCACCCGGCCATCTCGGATGCCCACGTGGCTCCCCGCTCGGGCCTCGAACCTGGCCGCAGCCGTCTCGCGATGGCTCGCCGACGACGTCGCCCGCGCGATCGAGGCGTCGGATCCGAAGGTTCGTTTCGCCTCCTACGACTGGGGGCTGGCCTGTTCATTGGCGGCTCGCCCGCCGTCGCCGCCGAGCTCCTGACGGCTCGACCGCCACGCACCGGCGATGAGCGCCGTCGACCCGGCGAACGCCGCCATGACGTCGAACGGGATCACGTACCGGAACAGCGCATCCCCGTCGACGATCCAGGAGCCGTCGGGGCCGAGCCCGACGGCCGACAGGTACGTCCCGATCGACCACACGCATGCCGCACCGAGCAGGAGTCCGCCGCCGACGGCGAGGCCGCGGCCGCCGAGATGTCCCAGCCCGACGATCAACGCCGACATGGCCCAGGCGATGTCGAGGGCCGATAGGAGTTGGAGGAACTGCGTGGAGGGAGGCATACGGAGCGCTGCGGCCGACGCCAGGGTGACCAGCGCGGTGGATCCGGTGACCAGGAACACGACCCCGACGCCTGCCGCCAGCGCCGCGGCGAACGGGGACCAGCCGGCCCACGGGAACCAATCAGCGGAGGCGAAGCCCGAGAGCCGCATGGACACGACGAGCGCGAAGCCGACGAGTACGGCGAGATGAGCGAGGAACACCGTCACCGTCGTGGGCCACGGCACGACCAGGAGGCCGGCGGACACCACCACCCCGCCTGCGAGGAACGGCACGCCGGCGACCACTGCCCGTCCCATCGCCTCGGCGCCGTCGGGCGACGCGCCGGTCACGAGCCGAACACGAGCTGGGCGTCTCCGACTCGCTCGTCCAGCGGGAAGTAGCCGGGCACGTCGTGGTGTGGCGTGTCGAGATAGACCTTGGCCTCGGGAACCTGTGCGAACCGACCGTGACTCCACCGGACCTCGACGTGACCGGACACGATGCGCTCCTCGTCGCGGTCACGGTCGGAGACCACTGCGATCCAGCCGACCACGGGCTGGTCGCGTTCGGTGGCGGCGGCGACGGTGAAGGCCTTGAGCTCGAAGCGTGTCCGGAAGTCCCATGGCGTGCCGACCCGGAACCGCAGCGGGACACCCGCCGCCGACTCACCGAGCACGAAGTAGGGCGCGGACTGGAGTCGCAACAGCCGCCAGAGCATCTCCTCCCGACGGGCCGGCGTCGAGAGACTCCCTCGCCACCGACGGGCAGAGGCTTCGGCCACGATGTGGGCGAAGGCGCGGTACGCCTCCGCCGGACGACCGGTCAGCTTCCTGGGAAGGCGGCGCTTCAGCACGGTGCGGGCCTCGGGATCGAGATCTCCGACATGCTCGGGGAGCGCAACGTCACCGTGGAGGTCGGAGCGGATCCACTCGCGGCAGACGGCGTACAGATCCTGATAGGCATCCGGTGCCACTTCGGCGAACCAGTCGAGGCGATGGTGCCGACGGTCGGCCAGTCGACGATCGAAGAGGTTGGCGGGCGACGAGTTGGTGAGGATGTTGCTGCCGTACTTGCACGACACCAGGTACACGTGGTCCACCCTGAGGTCGGCCGGGATCTGCTCGTAGCGAGGAGGGCGGTGGTTGCCCTTCCACTCGATCCACCACGGCGGTCTCCCGCGCAAGCCCTCGGCTGCGGCGGCGAACTCGACCCCGTTGCGCCACGACACGGCGAAGTCCTCGACGTACCTCCCGTCGCGCCGCGCCGCCACCAGTCGGTCGTAGTGCTCGTCGGTGACGTTGGTGATCACCGCCGGCCGCGCATCGAGTGCCTGATCGAGGTCCCGGAAGCCGAGCATGCCGAGGCCGGTGACGATCTCGGTGACGAGGGTGAGATCGGCTGCCATCTCAGCGATCCAAGAACAGCGGTGTGAACTGGAGCTGTGCGCCGATCATGTCCTCGGGGAGGTCGTCGCCGGTCGCCACCCGTTCGGTGTAGACGTCGATCGGGATCCCGGTGTGACGGATCCAACGCGACACGGCGTCGCCCCACCGCTCCTCGAGCAGCGCCGTGCGGAGGAGATCGACCTCGGATGGCGGCAGGCGACCGGGATCGGTCCGGGCCACGACCTTGAGGGCCAGGAGACGCTGCAACACCGCCATGTCCTCGGCGATGTACACGGTGGGAGGATCGTCTCTGACCACCCCGTAGGCGACGAGGGCGCCACTCATGAGAGGCGGTCGATCTCCTCACGCGTCCAGAACCCTTCGAGCGGACGATCGTGGGTTCCGGTGGCGTAGGCGGCGAGCCGTGCCCTCCCACCCTCGGAGAGCATCTCCACCGCGTCCCAGAACGAGTTCGTCCCGGCGGCGTGGAGCGCCTTGTCCCCCTCCGAACCCGCCTTGGGGAGATGGGAGGTGAGCAGCAGCAGCCGGGGCGGCGGATCGATCGCCTGTCGCTCGTGCTGCTCCCTCAGGACGAGCGCCCTTCCCAGCGTCTTCCAGACCGAGTCGGTGCGCAACAGGCCGCCGCGGGTCGTGGTGAACGCTCCGGTCACGTCCACGTACCACTGCTCGCCTCCCTGATCGGTGACGAGGAAGTTGAACTGGACACCGAGACCTCTCGGACGGTACCCCTTCTTCACGATGGTGAACCCGGCATCCTCGAGGACCTGTCGGGCGATCTCCTGGGCGACGCGCCCCTGCTGGGTGGCCCTGGCCTGGAAGTTGTCGGCCGGATCGACGACCGGTGCGGTGACGTCGCCGGCGGCATGGGGCTGATGGTGGTGGCCGTGCATCCGGGCCCGCTCCCGAGCCAACCGCTCCCGAGCCAGCTCGACGTAGGTCGGGTCGAGGTCGTAGCCGGCCCCTCGCCGGTTTTCCTTCAGGGCCGCGACGAGGGTGGTGCCCGAGCCCATGAACGGATCGAGGACCAGGTCGCCTTCATAGGTGTAGAGCTTGATGAGGCGACGAGGCAGCGCGACCGGGAACGGGGCGGGGTGATTGACCCGCTTGGCGCTCTCGGCCTCGATCTCCCACACGTCGAGGGTGGCGGCGAGGAACTCGTCGGCCGTGGTCTTGGTCTCGTGGGGGAGACCCTCGGCCGCTCGTTGCTTGGGGGTGCGGGCCCGATCGAACCTCCCCTTGCTGGCGATGACGACCCGCTCGGTGACGTCCCGCAGGACCGGATTCGCCGCGCTCCGGTAGGAGCCCCAGGCCACCGAGCCGACCGCGCCCTTCGCCTTGACCCATACCACCTCGCCGCGGAGCAGGAGTCGGAGGTCGTCTTGGAGGATGCGGATCACGTCCGCCGACAGGCTCCGGTAGGGCTTGCGACCGAGGTTGGCGACGTTGACGGCGATCCGGCCGCCGGGTTCGAGCACCCGGACGCATTCGGCGAAGACCTCTCGCAGCATCTCCAGGTACTCGAGGTACGACGACGGCACGCCGTCGGCGTCGAGGTTCTCCTCGTATTCCTTCCCGGCGAAGTAGGGCGGTGAGGTCACCACGAGGGCGACCGAGCGGTCGGGGATGTGGTGCATGTCCCTGGCATCCCCGACGAAGCACGGATCGTCGAATTCGGGGGCGAGGGCGACCCGGTCGTCGTCGGAGATCCCGGGTGCGGGGAACCGCTCGTAGAACTTCGTCGCGTCGTGGCTCTCGCGCCGCCCGACCCCGAAACTCGACGTCTCCGTCGAGGGCCGCCTGTTCCCGCCGTCCGCCTTCACCATGCTGCCACGATACCCCCCGGGTGCGACACGTCCGGTCAGTCCTCCACGGAGCGGTAACTGCCGAGGATCTCGAAGTGGGCGCATGTGGCGGGCGGGGGGTCGACCACCGCGGCCAGCCCCTCGGGGCCCGGTGCGTGGACGAGATCGATGAAGAACCGGTAGCTCCAGGCCTCGTCGGAAGGGCGCGACTCGATCCGGGTCAGGTTGGCGCCACGGAGCCCCAGCTCGGTCAACGCCAGGGCCAGGGCCCCGGGCCGGTGCTCGGTCGTGAACACGATCGTCGTCTTGTCGTCGTCGGGATCGACCTGCGGCGCCCCCGGGGCGAGCACGAAGAACCGGGTCGTGTTGTGGGCCCGGTCCATCACCTCACGGGCGAGCACCACCAGACCGTGGGCTGCACCGGCTTCCTCCGGAGCGAGCGCGGCCACCGACGGATCCCCGAGGCGAGCGACCTCCCGCACCGCGCCGGCGGTGTCGTGCGACGCCACCGGCTCGATAGCCAACTCGGCCAGCGCGGCTTCGGCCTGAGCCAGGGCCTCGGCGTGGGACCGGACCTCCGAGATGCCCTCGATGGTGGAGCCGCGGATCCCCAAGAGCGTGTGTTGCACCTCGACCCGGTGCTCGGCCACGATGGCCAGCGGCTTGCGGCCCTCGACGTGCGGAAGCCGGTCCAGCACCGGCAGGACCGAGCCGGTGGTCGAGTTCTCGACGGGCAGCACCAGCCGATCCACCTCGCCGGCCTCGATGGCGGCGAACGCGGCGACGAAACTGCGCATGCCGACCGCGACGCCGTCGGGGAACAACTCCGACACGGCGCGGTGGCTGTAGGAGTGCTCTTCTCCCTGGTAGCCGATCCGCATCACGATGGCCAGACGATAGGGCGCAGCGGGCTCATCGCCGGCGTTCCAGGTCGCGGACCCGGGACATCCGGAACCGTCCGGGCGGGACCGGCGCCCCGACCCGCCGCAATGCCAGGTACCACGAGGGCGAGGCACCGAGCGCCCAGCGGAGGGCCCGCACAGCGGTCCTGCCCGCACCGGCGGCGCCCCATCGCTCTCGAAGACCCAACAGGCCACGCAGGGGAGGGTCGATGGTGGCGACCGCCGCCTCGAACAGGACGCGGTAGGCGGGTCGCACGCTCCTGGGTAGCGGCGGTCGACGGAGGAACCCCACCGTGTCGGCGACCCCCGGCGACGGTGCCACGTCGGGATGCTCGAGGATCCACCGTCGGAGCGCCCCGGCGGTGTCGGGCAGCGGCGCCGCGCCGAGCAGGGCCCCGAGACGGGTCTGCTCGAACACGAACCGGTCGGCCTCGGTGGCGTCCAGTCGGCGCGGGCCGTAGGCGACGAAGGCGGCGAGGAACGAGTCGACGAGCACGTTGTGGACCCATGCGGCATGGGCCGGATCGGCCGCCGCGTACGGCCGGCCCCGATGCGAGGTGCCTTCCACACCTCGATGCGCGCGGCGTACCGCGGCGACGGCCGCCTCGACCTCGACGTCGGCACCGAAGGCGGTCGCGGTCACGTAGGCGGAGGTGCGGGACAGTCGACCCAACGGGTCGACCCGATATCGCGAATGTCCCATCACCCCGGCCAGGACCTCCGGGTGTGCGGACTGCACGAGCAGCGCCCGGATCCCGCCCACGAAGGCAGCCGCATCCCCGACGATCTCCCAGGTCATCGAGCCCGGCCCGAACAGCCCGGCCGAGCCACGATGCTCCATCGTCTGCGCTAGCGGGTAGGGCGCATGAGAGAAGAGCGCGCCCGTCGTCGCGACGACCCGGTCTCTGATGGGTTCCAGCATCCCGCTGCAGGCTATCGGCGCGCCGGCGATGCGGAACGTCCGACCGCCAGCACGATCCCCGCCGCGGCCACCGAGGCCGCCGCCACGACCGCCCACACCACCGCGAACGACGCCCGCTCGGCCACCAACCCGACCATGAGGGGTCCCAGCCCCGCCCCGACGAAGACGCCGGCCTGGGTGACCCCCGACGACGTCGCCGCCGTCGTCCGGTTGGCGTTGACGACGATGAAGGTCATCAGACCGGGCCATGCCCAACCCGTGGCGAAGGCGGCCACGATCAGCCCAGCGAACCACGGGCCGGAGGCGACGACGAGACCGGAGAAGACGCCCGCCCCGACTGCCATGACGGCCGCCGCCGCCACGAACCCGCGGCCACCGACCCGATCGGTGAGCCAACCGACGGCGACACGACCGGCGATGCTCGCCGCCGAACCGGCGAACAGGAGCCACCCCGCGGTGGCGACGTCGACACCGCGGTCCACGGCCGCGGCCACGGTGAAGCCGCCGAGGGCCAACGCGGCGATCGTGGCGAGACCGGCGGCGAGGGCCAGCGAACGGAGCGGTCCGGAGCCGAGCCGGACCGCCGGACGGCGCGGATCGTCGCGCTGGGCGTGGTCCACACCGGCATCGGGCACCGTCCGCGCCAGGGCGATGGGCACCGGTGCCAGGACGGCGCCCAACGCGAACGCCCAGCGCCAACCGGCATCGACCACCACGAGCGGAACCGCCAAGCCCGCCAGGAGCGACGCCAGGGGGATCCCGGCATGCTTGAGGCCGAAGATCAACGCTCTCTGGGTCGGATCGACGTGCTCGGCGAGGGCAAGGTTCGCCGCGGGGTTCGCCATGCCGTAGAACGCGCCGGCCACCACCAACGCGACCGTCAGGGTCCACACGGAGCGAACGAGGCCGGCGATGCCGACGAGAACGACCGCCGAAGCAACGGCGCCGACCAGCAGCGCCCGTCGCCATCCGAGGCGCTGCACGGCACGACCCAGCGGCGCCGACGTGACCGCAGAGGTCAAGAAGAACGCGGCGGCCAAGGCCCCGAGGCCTCCGACCCCGAAGCCGAGTTCGTCGCCCATCGGCACGATCGACGCGCCGACCAGGAACACCGGGAGTGCACTGACCGACACGAGCAGCACGGAGACGACCAAGAGCCGCACAGGAAGACGCATCCCCCGATGGTACGTCGCGCCCCGGTGACCGCCGCCACTCGACCGCGTGTCCGACATAACATGATCGACCGTCGTGCCGACGGGAACCACAGGAGCCTCGCCATGACCGGAACCCCGAACCTGCCGCCCGCCTGGGTCCGAGACGCCGTCTTCTACCAGATCTTCCCGGACCGTTTCGCCCGGTCGGACTCCGTTCCCAAACCGACCGGGCTCGAGGCGTGGGACTCGCCGCCGACGACCTTCGGCTACAAGGGCGGCGACCTCGTCGGGGTGATCGAGCATCTCGACTGGCTCGCCGACCTCGGGATCGACGCGATCTACTTCAACCCCATCTTCCAGTCCGGCGCCAACCACCGCTACCACACCCACGACTACTTCCATGTCGATCCGATGCTCGGCGGCGACGACGCCTTCGAACGCCTCCTCGACGCGTGCCACTCCCGCGGGATCAGGGTGGTCCTCGATGGGGTGTTCAACCACTCGGGCCGCGGACTGCTCCAGTTCCACGACATCGCCGAGAACAACGAACACTCCCCGTACGTCGACTGGTACCACATCCACGGCTTCCCCATCCACCCCTACGAGACCTCCGAGCCGGCCAACTACGAGTCGTGGTGGGGCATCCGAGCCCTCCCCAAGTTCAACACCGACAACCCGCTCACCCGCGAGTTCCTCATGCAGGTCGGCGAGCACTGGGCCCGCAAGGGCATCGACGGCTGGCGCCTCGACGTCCCCGAGGAGATCGAGACCGAGGGCTTCTGGGAAGAGTTCCGGACCCGCGTCAAGGAGGTCGCCCCCGACTGCTACATCGTCGGCGAGATCTGGGGCGACGCCTCGTGGTGGATCGACTTCGGAGAGCGCTTCGACGGGACCATGAACTACCGCTTCGCGGCCGCGACGATCGCCTTCGCCGTCGGCGATGCCTTCGACCCCACGACCCGGATCGACAATCCCCATTACAACGTGACCCCGGCGATCGACGCCGACGGCTACCGGAGGCGGATCCACGGCATCCTCCACGACTACACCGGCTTCGCCCTCGCCGCCAACCTCAACCTGCTCGACTCCCACGACACGCCGCGCATCCTGACCATGGCGAACAACCACGTCGACCGGGTCGTCCTGTCGCTCCTGCTCCTGTTCACCTTCCCCGGTGCGCCGTGCCTGTACTACGGAACCGAGATCGGGCTCGAAGGGCACAAGGATCCCGACAACCGACGGACGTTCCCGTGGGACCACCCCGACCGTTGGAACACCGACCTGCTGCACACGACCAAGGAGCTCATCGCCCTCCGCAAGGCGCATCCGGCGCTGCGATCCACCGACTACCGCGTCCTGTGGCCGACCGACGAAGGCGACGGCTCGAAGGCCTACGCCTTCGAGCGCACCGACGGTGACGACCGGATCGTCGTGCTCGTCAACGCCGGCGACGAGCGCGAAGCCGGAACGATCCCCTACACGGACCTGCGCGCCGACAACGCCGAGCTCCTGTGGGGGAAGGCCGACGTCGAGTTCGGCGAGCACCATCTGCGGGTCTCGATCCCTCCCCGCACCGGGGCGGTCTGGCAGCTCGGCTGACGGCGCTGCCGCGGCCACCGAGGCCGGGGTCACGAGATCCGGGTGAAGCCGCAGGGCGATCCATCCAGGCCCCGACCGGCGCACGCCCGAGGGGATAGACACGGTATCGGCATCTCCCGGGGATACCATGGCCTCTATGCGCAGTGCGGCCTCCGAGGACACCCCAGAGATCGACGCGCTCGGCCCCAATGCGTGGCTCGTCGAAGAACTCCGACGGCGCTACCTGACGGATCCCGCATCCGTGAGCGAAGCCTGGCGCCGCTACTTCGCCGGGCACGGCGAGTTCCCTTCCGGGCCCACTCCCCCGCCACCTCACCCGGCCGAGACCGTGCCGGTGGCGCCGGCCTCGATCCCCGCGACGGCGCCGTCTCCGCCGCAGACCGCCCCGTCGGTTGGGACACCGCAGATGACCGAGGGGCTACCCGTGGTCGGCGACGACGCCGAGGTGATCGAGCTCCGTGGCGCCGCCGCGGCGATCGCCCGGCGCATGAACGAGAGCAAGGATCTCCCGACCGCCACGTCGGTCCGGACGCTCCCAGCGAAGCTCATCGAGGTCAACCGGCGCATCCTCAACAACCAGCTCGCCCGCCTCGTCGACGGCGGCAAGGCGTCGTTCACCCACGTCATCGGCTGGGCCGTCGTCCGGGCGTTGCGGGAGCGGCCGGGGATGAACGTCGCCTACCTCGAGCATGCGGGCACCCCCTATCTCGTCCGCTACCGGCACGTCAACCTCGGCCTCGCCATGGACGTCGCCCGCAAGGACGGCAGCCGGTCACTGCTGGTTCCGGTCATCCGCCACGCCGAGGAGATGGACTTCCGCACCTTCTGGGAGTCCTACGAGGAGCTCGTGGCGAAGGTCCGCACCGGCCGGGTCACGCCCGACGACTTCGCCGGGACGACAGCCACCTTGACGAACCCCGGCACGGTCGGAACGGTGCAGTCGGTGCCGCGTCTCATGCCCGACCAGGGGGTCATCGTCGGCGTCGGCGCCATCGGCTTCCCCCCCGAGTACCAGGGAGCGGATCCTGCCACCCTGGCCGCCTCCGGCGTCGGCAAGACCCTGACGGTCACCAGCACCTACGACCATCGGGTCATCCAGGGGGCCGAGAGCGGCCTCTTCCTGCGACGCATCCATGAGCTTCTGCTCGGCGAGGACGGCTTCTACGAAGAGATCTTCGACGCCATGCAGATCCCCTACGTCCCTGCCCGCTGGGCGGTCGACTCCAATCCCCCGCCCGGGAGCCGGGAGTGGGCCGAGAAGCAGGCCCGGGTCTTCCAACTCATCAACATGTACCGGGTCCGGGGCCACCTCATCGCCGATCTCGACCCCCTCCGCCAGAGCCCGCCGCGCATCCACCGGGAACTCGATCCGCTCACCTACGGGTTGACCATCTGGGACCTCGACCGCGAGTTCGCCACCGGTGGCCTGGCCGGCCGGACGAGGATGACCCTCGGGTCGATCCTCGGCGTCCTCCGCGACGCCTACTGCCGCACGACGGGGATCGAGTACACCCACATCCAGGAGGCCGACCAGAAGGTCTGGATCCAGGAACACGTCGAAGGCGTCGAAGGCGACCTGACCGACGAGGATCGCCGTCGGATCTTGCGGCGCCTCAACGAGGCGGAGGCGTTCGAGCGGTTCCTCCACACCAAGTACCTCGGCGCCAAGCGGTTCTCGCTCGAAGGGGCCGAGACCCTCGTGCCGCTCCTCGACGCGCTCCTCGACGAAGCCGCCGACTCGGGCATGGAGCACGCCGCCATGGGGATGGCACATCGGGGTCGCCTCAATGTCCTGGCCAACGTCGTCGGCAAGGAGCTGACCCAGATCTTCCAGGAGTTCGAGGGGGTCGAGCCCGACCCCGACGACGGGTTCTCCGGCGACGTCAAGTACCACCTCGGAGCCACCGGACGTCACCGGTCCCCGACCGGTACCTCCATCGACGTGTCGATCGCCAACAACCCGAGCCATCTCGAGGCGGTCGATCCCGTCCTCGAAGGGATCGTGAAGGCCAAACAGGACGACCGGGGCGACGGGGCCGAGGACCTGATCCTGCCCATCCTCGTCCACGGCGATGCCGCCTTCGCCGGTCAGGGGGTCGTCGCCGAGACCCTCAACCTGTCCCAGCTCGAGGGCTACGCCACCGGCGGGACCGTCCATGTCGTCGTCAACAACCAGGTCGGGTTCACGACGAGCTCCGTCCAGGCGCGATCGTCGCAGTACGCCACCGACGTCGCCAAGATGGTCCAAGCTCCGATCTTCCATGTCAACGGCGACGACCCCGAGGCGGTGGTGCGCGCCACCAGGCTGGCGTTCCGGTTCCGTCAGGCGTTCCACAAGGACGTCGTCATCGATCTGATCTGCTACCGGCGGCTGGGACACAACGAGGGCGACGAGCCGACCTACACCCAGCCACGCATGTACGCCCTCATCAAGGAGCACCGCTCGGTCCGGGACCTGTACCTCGACCGCCTCGTCCGCACCGGCGTCATCTCCGACGAGGAGGCGGCCGACGTGATCACCCGGTTCCGGACGCTCCTCGACGAGGCGCTCGCCCAGACGAAGACCGCGGCCGCGCCGAAGCCGACGATCCCTGCCGAGGCCCCGGAACCGGCCTCGACGGCCATCACCACCGAGACGCTGCGAACGGTCGAGGAGGCCCTACGACGGCTCCCCGAGGGTTTCGTGGTGCACCCCAAACTGGCACGCGTCCTCGAGGCCCGCCACGAGACCTTCGCCGGCGGCAAGCTCGACTGGGGACTGGCCGAGGCCGAGGCCTTCGGCTCCCTGGCGATGGAGGGGCGTCGGGTCCGCCTCGCCGGTGAGGACTCGGGCCGAGGCACGTTCAGCCACCGCCACGCCGTCCTCGTCGACTATGTCACCGAGGACCGGTACGTCCCCCTCCAGCATATCGCCGCCGACCAGGCGCCGGTGGACATCATCGACAGCCTCCTGTCGGAGTTCGCGGCGCTCGGTTTCGAGTACGGTTACTCGGTCGAATCGCCCGGGGCGTTGGTCCTGTGGGAAGCCCAGTACGGCGACTTCGCCAACGGCGCCCAGGTCATCATCGACCAGTTCATCACCTCCGGACACGACAAGTGGCTCCAGGAGAGCGCCCTGACGATGCTCCTCCCCCACGGCTACGAGGGGCAGGGCCCGGAGCATTCCAGCGCCCGGATCGAACGGTTCCTCCAGAACGCCGCCGAGGACAACATCCGTCTCGTCGTGCCCACCACCACCGCCCAGTACTTCCACGTCCTCCGCCGCCAGGCCCTGTGGGAGAAGCGGCGGCCGCTCATCATGGCGACGCCCAAGTCGATGCTCCGCCTGGCCGACACCTTCAGCGAGGTGCACGAGTTCACCGAGGGGCGCTTCCGCAAGGTGCTCCCCGATCCTCGCCCGACCAAGCAGGTGCGGCGGGTGCTGTTGTGTTCGGGGAAGCTCTTCTACGACCTCGACCGGTACCGAGCCGAGCGCGACGTCCCCGACGTGGCCGTCGTCCGGTTCGAGCAGATCTACCCGTTCCCGACCGACGAGGCCCTCGCCGCCATCGAGCCCTATGGCGACGCCGAGCTCGTCTGGGTGCAGGAGGAACCGGCCAACATGGGGGCGTGGCGGTTCATGTCGCGGGCCCTGTTCACCGAGGTCGGCCGGATCTCCCGTGGCATCTACCGTCCCGAATCGGCGAGCCCGGCGACCGGGAGTTCCCGGGTGCATGCCCAGCAGCAACGCCACATCGTCGAGCGCGCCTTCAGCTGAGGTCGACGAGCTCCCGATACAGCTCGACGTACTGGCCGGCCCTCACCGTCCACGACCAGTCGCGGGTCATGCCGTTGCCGACCATCACCCGCCAGAGGGCAGGCAGCGCGCCGTGGTAGCGCCGGGCTCGGCGCACGGTCTTGGTGAGCTCTTCATGAGCGAACGTCCGGAAACCGAAGCCGGTCCCGGCGTGCGGGTCCTCGTCGATGTCGACCACCGTGTCGGCGAGTCCTCCCGTCAGGTGAACGATCGGCACCGCCCCGTAGCGCATCGCGTACATCTGACCCAGGCCGCACGGTTCGAACTCCGATGGCATGAGGTAGGCGTCGACGCCGGCGAAGACGAGCCGGGCGACTGCCTCGTCGAACCTGCGGTGGGCGACGGCCCGCGGATGGCGATCGACCCAACCGTCGACCATCGCGTCGAGTTCGCCGGCGCCGATGAACACGAAGCGGGCGCCTTCGTCGACGAGGGTGTCGAGGTCGAACTCGAGAAGACCGAGGCCCTTCTGGGCCGACATCCGCCCCACGTTGCCCAGGAGGAACCCGTCGTCGAGCCCGAAGCGGTCGAGGACCGCGACCCGGTTCGCCGATCGTCCGGTCGGATCGTCCGCCGTGAAGGCGGCGTCCAGGGCCGGATCCGACGCCGGATCCCAGGCCTCGGCATCGATGCCGTTGAGGATGCCGACCAGCGGCCGGGGCAACGACCGGAGGAGATCGGCCAGCCCGAACGACGTGGAGGGTTCCAGCAGTTCCCTCGCGTGGGTCGGGCTCACCGTCGTGACCTGCTCGGCACCGACGACGCCCGCCTTCAGGAAGTTGGCCTGGCCGAACCACTCCAGAGGGCCGGTCGGGGTCGCTGCCTCGTCCGGGAGGCCGAGCAGGGCTTGCACGTCCTCGAGCGGTCCCAGCAGCGGGTAGGCGGCGTTGTGGATCGTGAACACGGCGGGAACGTCCACCGCCAGCGCGGCGGGACCCACGTGGGCGTCGTGGAGGTGGACGAGGTCGAAGTCGTCGCCGAAGGCGGCGACGGCCTTGGCGAAGGTCCCGAAGCGACGCCAGTTGTCCGGGTACGGCGGTCCGCCCACCTGGCCGTAGATGCCTGGTCGGGAGAAGAGCTCGTGGGCGAACCGCGCAACGGTGTAGGTGCCGACGTCGGCCTCGCTCCAACCGCCAGGATCACGACCGTAGTCGGGGATCGCCACCGTCACGTCGTGTCCGAGGGATGCCATGGCCTTGGCCAGACCGGCGACGGCGTCACCGAGACCGCCGGTCCGGGCGTACGGGGAGCACTCGGCGGCCGCGAAGAGGAGACGCATCACGGTCAGTCTACGGACCGGCCGTCGAGGCCCGATGCTCCGGTTCGCCTAGCCGAAGGGATCGGCGGGCATCCGAGGCGTCCCCGCCCCGGCACCTGCGGCGGCATCCGCCGGAACCCGTCCGTCGTCCTCGCCGTCGGGACGATCGGCTCCCGCCGCCGGTGACGTCTCCTGGGCGATGGCGATCACCTCGTGCCAATCCCGGGCGACGACGCACCGTGCACAGTAGACGGCCTCGTCGCGGCGTACCGCCAC